>ENA-OWRC01000070-OWRC01000070.1-human-gut-metagenome-genome-assembly--contig:-NODE-70-length-144236-cov-6.032903_pt1 | contig 144236 bp, 115 predicted proteins | sample MGYA00248268_ERZ651895 | MGnify/ENA primary metagenome ERZ651895 (study PRJEB26924, sample SAMEA4378242) | human gut metagenome | biome: human gut; feature: human-associated habitat; material: faeces...
GTAAACAGGCCTAATGCGACATTACGAATGTGATAGTTGCAAAGCCTGCGACTTTTAGTCGCGGGTTGTTTACGTTCAAACCGATTTCAGCCAGGTTCAGATCACTGTTTTCACAAGCTGCTCAGAGTTGTCTCAAAACTCAATGGTTTGTCCGTCATTGGGGATGAACAGGCGATTCAGATTATTTTCACGGGCAAATTTTCTCAGCATGGGGCGAGTGACTGTCGCATGCGAGACGCCTTCGACATGCGTGGCGATAACGTCAATTTCGGGAAAACGCCGCATAAGGGAACGCACGTCGTATTGATTCATGATCAACAGATGTCCAAGTGGGAATTGGGCGCCCGCGGCATTAACCGCGACGACTCCGGGCGTGTATTTTTCTATTGCGTCGACAACGTATTGGCAATAGATGGTGTCTCCGGCGAGATAAAAACGCGTTTTTTCAAGGTTACTTTCAAAAACGACGCCGGAAGCTTTTTCGCTGAAACCGCAGTCCCGGTAGCCGTCCATAGTTACAAGATTGCTTGAGCCATGATCGCAATCGGTACGAAAAAGACGAATGCCGTTGAAATCCGTACCGGAATCTGCAAGAACGCGTACGTCCGTAAAGCCCAAACCACTGAGAATCTTTGCCTCCTGAACGCTCTGAGAAAACAACGGAAGTTTTTTTGGCAGTAATTCAGCTGCGGCTTTGTCGAAATGATCAAAGTGAAGATGGGTCACAATGACGGCATCAACGTTAAACAGATCTTGAATCGGGCAAGGCAGATCGCAATCCGGATTGCCGCGACCAGTGCTGGTGGTGTCTGGGACAGCCGGATAGGTACCTTGAGCTGAGAGCATCGGATCAATCAAAAAACGCCGGTTGGCAAATGTCACGATGCTGGTGGCGCTGCGAATTTGTTGAAATTTCATGGTGTTACTCCTACAAAAGAGTTGCCGGTATTGGCAAGAGACATCATAAAATCTATAGTTACTGTAGCTTCAAGTATTGTGGAGAACGAGATGAAAATTGGTGAATTGGCGCAAAGGACGGGATGCCCTGTGACCAGAATTCGCTTTTATGAACAAAAAGGTCTATTGCCTGAACCAAGACGCAGTATGGGAGGACAGCGCAACTACTCTCAGGAAGCGGTAAAACGGTTGGAATTTATTACGACTTGTCGCGCCAACGGCATGAAGCTCGAGTGCATCGAGCGCTTTATTGAGTTTGAACAGGATCCGTCCAAGGGAACAGAGTGGCTTCTTGAACGCGTAGACGAATATTTGGAACAGGCAAAGGTGTATCGCGAGCAGCTTGACCGTGCGGAAAAGTATCTTCGACACTTACGTGAACAGTTTCCCAAATCTGTACTGGCAGAAAAGACGCACAAACACACGCGTGCCGCCAACACGAAAGAGGACACGCGTGAGACCAAGCCGCAAGACGAAGTGATCAAAGTTTTTTGACAAAGAGAGCACGAATTGCATTCAAGATAGCAAGAATCATGACTCCCACGTCAGCAAAAATTGCCATCCACATGTTGGCCAAGCCAACAGCTCCCAGCAAAAGACACAGGACCTTGATGCCGATAGCCAGCCAGATGTTTTCCTTGACAATGCGAAGACATTTACGAGAAATCTTGATGCCTTTGGCAATTTTTAGAGGATCGTCATCCATGAGAACGATATCTGCAGCTTCAATGGCAGCGTCTGATCCCATGGCTCCCATCGCAATGCCGATATCGGCGCGGGACAAAACGGGAGCATCGTTGATACCATCGCCGACGAAAGCCAGTTTCCTGGAGCCGGTTCGTTGCGCCAGCAGCTTTTCAACAGCGGAAACTTTATCCGAGGGCATCAGTTCGTAGCGCACCTCGTCTATGCCCAACTGTGAAGCCACTGCTAGGGCGACACTTTTGCGGTCGCCGGTGAGCATGACCACTTTGTTGACGCCGGCTTTTCTCACAGCATCAATCGCTTTGATTGCATTGGGTTTCAGTTGATCTGCAATCACGATGTGGCCGCAATAGTTTCCGTTGACGGCAATGTGGACGATTGTGCCGATACTGCGGCAGGCGATGAACTCTATTCCGAGTTCGGTCATGAGTTTTTCATTGCCGACTGCAACTTCCTGTTCGTCGACACTGGCGACGACACCTTTACCCGCAAGTTCACGGATGTTCGTAACGCGACTCCGATCAATTGCTTTGCCGTATGCTTTCTGCAGGCTCTTGCTGATCGGATGCGAGGAGGCACTTTCGGCAAGAGCCGCCAATTCGAGGAGGCGGTTTTCATCGATCGTGTTGTGGTGAACTGCCGTTACCTCGAAAACACCTTGCGTCAGCGTTCCTGTTTTATCCATGACAAGAGTTGAAGTCTGTGAAAGAGCTTCCAGATAATTGGAACCTTTCACAAGTATTCCTTCTTTGCTTGCTCCGCCGATGCCGGCGAAAAAAGAAAGAGGAATGCTGATCACAAGAGCGCAGGGGCAACTGATAACCAGGAACACCAAAGCGCGATATATCCAGTCATCCCATTGAGCGTCTGCGCCCATTGCAAAAAGCCGCACTAGCGGAGGGACGAGAGCAAGCGCCAAAGCGCTGAAAAACACAATCGGTGTATAGATACGGGCAAAACGAGTAATGAAAGCCTCCGATTGTGATTTGCGTGAAGAGGCATTTTCGACCAATTCCAGGATTTGAGATACTGTCGAATCTCCGAAGAGCCTGGTTGTACGCACATAAATAACGCCAGTCAAATTGATGCAGCCGCTGGTGACGTTTTCCCCCGGGGCAACGTGCTTCGGCAGACTTTCCCCCGTGAGAGCGCTGGTGTTGAGACTAGTTTCGCCGCGTATAACGATGCCGTCAATGGGAACCTTCTCACCGGGTTGCACGACAATAACGGTTCCGACCTCAACAGATTCGGGAGCGACCTGTTCAATTTTCCCGCTTCTTTCAATGTTGGCGTAATCGGGGCGAATGTCCATCAAATCGCTGATGTTTTTGCGGCTTTTGCCCACGGCATAAGCTTGAAACCATTCACCGATTTGATAAAAGAGCATCACGGCAACGGCTTCCGTGTACTCGCCGGTATCGTCGTAAAGTGCTATGGCAATGGCGCCTAAGGTAGCAACGGTCATCAGAAAATTTTCATCGAAAACACGGCCGTTTCGTATGCCTTTTGCCGCCTTGAGCAGAATGTCATAGCCGACAAGAAGATAGGGAATAAGGTAAAGCGCCAATCTCAAAGGTCCCGTGACCGGTGCAAACGCGAGACTTACGAGAAGCATTGCTGCAAGGATGATGCGTACAAGCATCTTTTTTTGCTTTGTCTTCATTTGTTGCAGAGTCCGTTGGTGATGTCTTGAGCTTAATTTGATGTAAAAATTAAGCAAAATTTGAATTGAAGAGAGAAAAAAACGCCGTCAAGCAGTGCTCTGGCGGCGTTTCGACATCAGAGAAAAATTTCGCAGTCGGGTTCTACTTTTTTGCAAGCTTTAAGCACTTCAATCATGACATTGTCAGGATAAAACCCATCACGGAATTCCACAACCATTTTTTGAGCCATGAAATTCACCGTGACCGATTGCACACCGCTGATTTTTGCTGCCGCTTCTTCCATTTCGCGGGCGCAGTTAGCGCAATCAACTTCGATCTTGTAGGTCTTTGTCATTTTGGTTACTCCTATTAATTAAAAAATTAAGCAATCGCTTAATTGACTGGCTGTACTATAATCCGTTTGGTGTTGGATGTCAAGATTAAGCAAGAATTGAATTGTCTGATATGTCTGTCACAACAAATCTTCCGCATCGGCATAAAGAGGGAAATGTTTTTGCACTGGAGCAATTGCCCGAATCTTCAAGCTTTGAACCTGTGGCCCAGGTTTTCAAACATTTAAGCGATGCGGCCCGCTGTCGGATTTTTTTGTTGTTGTGCCATTCCGAAGAGTGCGTGCTCAACATTGCTGCCATCATGGAGATGAGCAGCCCCGCCGTAGCACACCATTTGAGGCTTTTGAAGGTTGCCGGACTTGTAACTTCTCGTCGAGTGGGGAAAGAAGTCTTCTATCGAGCCGCCGATACGGAGCTTGTCCGAGCCATGCATCGGATGATTGAAGAAGTGATGCATTTGTCGTGCTTGCAACCATCGTCTTGAGTAAGCCTGCGTATAACGGCAGAAGTCAATAAGCTGGCTCGCTTTTGAAAGATAGAATCCCGAAAACTGGTAGCCGATCCGGTTAGGGGGATGATGAGCGGGCGCTACTCGTGGCGTTCGGTTGGAACTGTGGTATTTGCCGAAGAATTATTACAAAGACAGAGTTTCTTACAGAGAGCCCTTGGATGAGCATTTGACATCTCGGCCGAGAATCTTTTGGCTTTAGTTGTCTGATTCTGCAGAGGATACGGGAAAACGACATCTAAAAAAGTTGTTGTTTTGGCGGTTAATCTCTTGATTTTTCCTTAATGGGCTGAGAATAGGATTCTCTTACTGGCGATGTGTGAGTAGGTTAGGGTTTCAGTGGTGTTTCGATGCAATCTACACGCCGGCCTGATCGATCGATACAGAACCATTGCTCACTTTGCCAGATATGCATTTCTCCATTGGATCCGGGAACAACTTCTTCATGTCCCTGCAATGTGACCTTGGCATGGCCGTTTTTGAAGGGATAGCCGAAAGCAAACTGTGGTGAGATTACGATTTCCCCTTTTTCATCTGCATAACCAATCTTGCCGCTTGAGTCTTGAATTCGCATCAGACCTTCTGAAAGATAGTCCGGTCCGTTGTCGTACAAATAAGGGGTTACTGGTCCAGATGCTGAGCATCCAGAAAGCAAGAGAGCCATAACAAGGAAAGCTGCGCGAGTTGTCATAGGAGTTCCTTCAGAGAGCTGATCGACTCGGCAAATTCTTGGGGAACCTCATCCAAGCCATTAAGAGCGTCTGCCAAAACTTCTTTGGTGTAGAACCAGAAGCTGTAGAACATCGAATCAGAGGAAACTTCCTCTTCTTCCCACCTCAACTCATCGTCTTCCTCATCATCGGGCCACAAGGAGTCTTCAGTCAGAAGATCGGAGAATTTGGGTAGGGGATCCGCGTGCTCTAGCGTTTGAGCGTCGCGAATGCTCTCCAACAAGACAGCGAATAGTTCACCAATGTGATCGACCGCTTGGTGAGCAACAGGATTTGTAGTCGCAGCCGCTAGGGAATTCTTGAATATACGGGCAAGAAAGACGGTTGCAAATGGGGTGACGTGCCAAAGAGTGCCCTGATGTTCAATGAGATGGGATATCTTCCGAACAGTCGAATCAACAGATTCTTGACTTCTTAAAGAGGACAAAGCGTTGAGCAACTTCGGAAGCTCATCCCCTCGACCATAGGGTGTTGTTAAGCGATGCCAGGGCACCCCTTCCAGGGTCAGTTGGTCTATGAAATCGTGAGCATCTGCAGTATTCAACATCATCATCTCTCCTTTCATCACAGCCAGCCAGTAATCATTACTGATTTTGGGCACTCCAGTTCTTTAGATGAGCAGGAGTGCCAGGATCTGTCAATAACACTGGGAGATCAGCCAAATTTGATCAAAGCGTTTGGCCTTGAGGTCATCTCGTTGGATGAAGAAGTAGATGCGGCCGCAGTCGCCGAACATCAATTCAAAGTCTTCTCCCTCGACGGTGTCGAGCTGAAAGAGCAGGGTCCAGCGATCTCGCGCAGTTTTTTCGGCATTCTCCCGAAAGTCCTTGGGTATCCGTTGCCATGATTGGGCATTACCTGTGCAGTAGCCTTGAGAAACGAGATCACATTCCGCAAACATGGAATTTTGGATGGTATCCGGCCAACCCAGCAACTTTGACTGTTCTTCCGGAAGTTCGTCCATCAGTTCGTCGAACAACTCTTCCTCGTCATCTTTACCTTGGTATTCAGGACAGATTTCCAAGAAGTCTTCGTAGCTTGGAATCGATGGCGAACTCTGGGCTTGAATGCCAATCACGGGGAACTTGAAGTCGTCTTCCATTTCTTCAGGAAATGGAGCAGGGGACAACGTGTTCATGTCCTCAAACCAATAGACGCGCGCGCATCCTTTGTCAGTCGGATCAAAGCCCCACCGTTGAGAGTCGACTTCGTAGAAGAACGACAGCAAACCATGATCTGGGAGCAACCCTTCCGAGTCGAACCGGGATAGTTCCGAACAGTCGAACTGAGCCAAAAAGGAAAGAGGGCGTTCCTTGGTGATACTCTCACAGTTTTCTCCTTTGAATGTTGGCCATTCAAAGTCTGGTGGAACGTTCGGTTGCCCACCAAACCGCGTCCAACCTTTCGTGATGGGAACTTCTTCGGATATATCCAGAACGATGCTGTTGCGGCTAAATTTCTCGAGGAGTTCCTTGAGTTCAGTGTCAGTTGTTTGGGTGCTCATAACAACCTCCCGGGAGACTGATTAGTAGTCGAGTAGTACTGGAACTTGTTCTTTTTCAGCAAAAGTCAAGGCTCTGCGGAACATTGAAAAAGCAAAGCGTGCGAGTTTTTCGAGCTCAAATGATGTTGGAGGTTCTCCCGGCAGCTGGATGACCTCGCCGTCCTTGATTTTAAAACTTGGTGGAAACACCTCCTCATCAGTCCAAGCCAATTGTTCTTCAGTGGTTGCTTTCCAGGCAATCTCGTTGACCTGATCCAGTTCTGCCCGAAGTCTTGTGGTTGTGGAGATAAATGCCTCAGTGCCGTTTGGCATGTGCCCTTGAAAACTGACTTGCACAGGAAGAGGAAGCCAGCAAGTCACAGTAAACAAAGACCAATTCGAGAATTCGGAATCTTCCAGTTTCTTGGCGATTTCAAAATCCTCCAGCCCCATGTTTTTTTCGATGGTTTTAGGAGGTTCTTCGCCTAGAAGCCGGCTAGCGGCAAATGCCATCAGTGCCGCATAGGCAAGCCAATCGGGTTTGTCGGTGTAGTAGGGCTTCTCATTGTCGTCAACCCAGGCTAGGCCAGCATCCATATTGTTCGACTGCAGAGCTTTCAACAGGCCATTCGTCCATGCGCTGACCGCCTTCTGAATCTCGGTAACATCAGGTGAGTCCTGGTCGTCGAGATTTTCACCATCAGGAGAGATGCGATGAAAGACCATGCCATTGGCTTCCGCATATTGCTGCGCTTTTGTTTTCCAGTTTCTGGCGTAATAATCCACTAGGCGCGGTTATCAGCGCCCTTGTGGGGCGCTGCTGCCCTTGCCCAATATGCCCGGCCAGAGGCCGGATAGCTGGTCTATTCGCTGCGCTAGGCTACACACCGCCCCACCGCTGCGCGGCAGGGGGAAAGGCGGGCAAAGCCCGCTAAACCCCACACCAAACCCCGCAGAAATACGCTGGAGCGCTTTTAGCCGCTTTAGCGGCCTTTCCCCCTACCCGAAGGGTGGGGGCGCGTGTGCAGCCCCGCAGGGCCTGTCTCGGTCGATCATTCAGCCCGGCTCATCCTTCTGGCGTGGCGGCAGACCGAACAAGGCGCGGTCGTGGTCGCGTTCAAGGTACGCATCCATTGCCGCCATGAGCCGATCCTCCGGCCACTCGCTGCTGTTCACCTTGGCCAAAATCATGGCCCCCACCAGCACCTTGCGCCTTGTTTCGTTCTTGCGCTCTTGCTGCTGTTCCCTTGCCCGCACCCGCTGAATTTCGGCATTGATTCGCGCTCGTTGTTCTTCGAGCTTGGCCAGCCGATCCGCCGCCTTGTTGCTCCCCTTAACCATCTTGACACCCCATTGTTAATGTGCTGTCTCGTAGGCTATCATGGAGGCACAGCGGCGGCAATCCCGACCCTACTTTGTAGGGGAGGGCGCACTTACCGGTTTCTCTTCGAGAAACTGGCCTAACGGCCACCCTTCGGGCGGTGCGCTCTCCGAGGGCCATTGCATGGAGCCGAAAAGCAAAAGCAACAGCGAGGCAGCATGGCGATTTATCACCTTACGGCGAAAACCGGCAGCAGGTCGGGCGGCCAATCGGCCAGGGCCAAGGCCGACTACATCCAGCGCGAAGGCAAGTATGCCCGCGACATGGATGAAGTCTTGCACGCCGAATCCGGGCACATGCCGGAGTTCGTCGAGCGGCCCGCCGACTACTGGGATGCTGCCGACCTGTATGAACGCGCCAATGGGCGGCTGTTCAAGGAGGTCGAATTTGCCCTGCCGGTCGAGCTGACCCTCGACCAGCAGAAGGCGCTGGCGTCCGAGTTCGCCCAGCGCCTGCCCGGTGTTCACCTGGGGCCGAACGTGGTGGAGATGGAAGGCCGGGGCATCCGCACCGACCGGGCAGACGTGGCCCTGAACATCGACACCGCCAACGCCCAGATCATCGACTTACAGGAATACCGGGAGGCAATAGACCATGAACGCAATCGACAGAGTGAAGAAATCCAGAGGCATCAACGAGTTAGCGGAGCAGATCGAACCGCTGGCCCAGAGCATGGCGACACTGGCCGACGAAGCCCGGCAGGTCATGAGCCAGACCCAGCAGGCCAGCGAGGCGCAGGCGGCGGAGTGGCTGAAAGCCCAGCGCCAGACAGGGGCGGCATGGGTGGAGCTGGCCAAAGAGTTGCGGGAGGTAGCCGCCGAGGTGAGCAGCGCCGCGCAGAGCGCCCGGAGCGCGTCGCGGGGGTGGCACTGGAAGCTATGGCTAACCGTGATGCTGGCTTCCATGATGCCTACGGTGGTGCTGCTGATCGCATCGTTGCTCTTGCTCGACCTGACGCCACTGACAACCGAGGACGGCTCGATCTGGCTGCGCTTGGTGGCCCGATGAAGAACGACAGGACTTTGCAGGCCATAGGCCGACAGCTCAAGGCCATGGGCTGTGAGCGCTTCGATATCGGCGTCAGGGACGCCACCACCGGCCAGATGATGAACCGGGAATGGTCAGCCGCCGAAGTGCTCCAGAACACGCCATGGCTCAAGCGGATGAATGCCCAGGGCAATGACGTGTATATCAGGCCCGCCGAGCAGGAGCGGCATGGTCTGGTGCTGGTGGACGACCTCAGCGAGTTTGACCTGGATGACATGAAAGCCGAGGGCCGGGAGCCTGCCCTGGTAGTGGAAACCAGCCCGAAGAACTATCAGGCATGGGTCAAGGTGGCCGACGCCGCAGGCGGTGAACTTCGGGGGCAGATTGCCCGGACGCTGGCCAGCGAGTACGACGCCGACCCGGCCAGCGCCGACAGCCGCCACTATGGCCGCTTGGCGGGCTTCACCAACCGCAAGGACAAGCACACCACCCGCGCCGGTTATCAGCCGTGGGTGCTGCTGCGTGAATCCAAGGGCAAGACCGCCACCGCTGGCCCGGCGCTGGTGCAGCAGGCTGGCCAGCAGATCGAGCAGGCCCAGCGGCAGCAGGAGAAGGCCCGCAGGCTGGCCAGCCTCGAACTGCCCGAGCGGCAGCTTAGCCGCCACCGGCGCACGGCGCTGGACGAGTACCGCAGCGAGATGGCCGGGCTGGTCAAGCGCTTCGGTGATGACCTCAGCAAGTGCGACTTTATCGCCGCGCAGAAGCTGGCCAGCCGGGGCCGCAGTGCCGAGGAAATCGGCAAGGCCATGGCCGAGGCCAGCCCAGCGCTGGCAGAGCGCAAGCCCGGCCACGAAGCGGATTACATCGAGCGCACCGTCAGCAAGGTCATGGGTCTGCCCAGCGTCCAGCTTGCGCGGGCCGAGCTGGCACGGGCACCGGCACCCCGCCAGCGAGGCATGGACAGGGGCGGGCCAGATTTCAGCATGTAGTGCTTGCGTTGGTACTCACGCCTGTTATACTATGAGTACTCACGCACAGAAGGGGGTTTTATGGAATACGAAAAAAGCGCTTCAGGGTCGGTCTACCTGATCAAAAGTGACAAGGGCTATTGGTTGCCCGGTGGCTTTGGTTATACGTCAAACAAGGCCGAGGCTGGCCGCTTTTCAGTCGCTGATATGGCCAGCCTTAACCTTGACGGCTGCACCTTGTCCTTGTTCCGCGAAGACAAGCCTTTCGGCCCCGGCAAGTTTCTCGGTGACTGATATGAAAGACCAAAAGGACAAGCAGACCGGCGACCTGCTGGCCAGCCCTGACGCTGTACGCCAAGCGCGATATGCCGAGCGCATGAAGGCCAAAGGGATGCGTCAGCGCAAGTTCTGGCTGACCGACGACGAATACGAGGCGCTGCGCGAGTGCCTGGAAGAACTCAGAGCGGCGCAGGGCGGGGGTAGTGACCCCGCCAGCGCCTAACCACCAACTGCCTGCAAAGGAGGCAATCAATGGCTACCCATAAGCCTATCAATATTCTGGAGGCGTTCGCAGCAGCGCCGCCACCGCTGGACTACGTTTTGCCCAACATGGTGGCCGGTACGGTCGGGGCGCTGGTGTCGCCCGGTGGTGCCGGTAAATCCATGCTGGCCCTGCAACTGGCCGCACAGATTGCAGGCGGGCCGGATCTGCTGGAGGTGGGCGAACTGCCCACCGGCCCGGTGATCTACCTGCCCGCCGAAGACCCGCCCACCGCCATTCATCACCGCCTGCACGCCCTTGGGGCGCACCTCAGCGCCGAGGAACGGCAAGCCGTGGCTGACGGCCTGCTGATCCAGCCGCTGATCGGCAGCCTGCCCAACATCATGGCCCCGGAGTGGTTCGACGGCCTCAAGCGCGCCGCCGAGGGCCGCCGCCTGATGGTGCTGGACACGCTGCGCCGGTTCCACATCGAGGAAGAAAACGCCAGCGGCCCCATGGCCCAGGTCATCGGTCGCATGGAGGCCATCGCCGCCGATACCGGGTGCTCTATCGTGTTCCTGCACCATGCCAGCAAGGGCGCGGCCATGATGGGCGCAGGCGACCAGCAGCAGGCCAGCCGGGGCAGCTCGGTACTGGTCGATAACATCCGCTGGCAGTCCTACCTGTCGAGCATGACCAGCGCCGAGGCCGAGGAATGGGGTGTGGACGACGACCAGCGCCGGTTCTTCGTCCGCTTCGGTGTGAGCAAGGCCAACTATGGCGCACCGTTCGCTGATCGGTGGTTCAGGCGGCATGACGGCGGGGTGCTCAAGCCCGCCGTGCTGGAGAGGCAGCGCAAGAGCAAGGGGGTGCCCCGTGGTGAAGCCTAAGAACAAGCACAGCCTCAGCCACGTCCGGCACGACCCGGCGCACTGTCTGGCCCCCGGCCTGTTCCGTGCCCTCAAGCGGGGCGAGCGCAAGCGCAGCAAGCTGGACGTGACGTATGACTACGGCGACGGCAAGCGGATCGAGTTCAGCGGCCCGGAGCCGCTGGGCGCTGATGATCTGCGCATCCTGCAAGGGCTGGTGGCCATGGCTGGGCCTAATGGCCTAGTGCTTGGCCCGGAACCCAAGACCGAAGGCGGACGGCAGCTCCGGCTGTTCCTGGAACCCAAGTGGGAGGCCGTCACCGCTGATGCCATGGTGGTCAAAGGTAGCTATCGGGCGCTGGCAAAGGAAATCGGGGCAGAGGTCGATAGTGGTGGGGCGCTCAAGCACATACAGGACTGCATCGAGCGCCTTTGGAAGGTATCCATCATCGCCCAGAATGGCCGCAAGCGGCAGGGGTTTCGGCTGCTGTCGGAGTACGCCAGCGACGAGGCGGACGGGCGCCTGTACGTGGCCCTGAACCCCTTGATCGCGCAGGCCGTCATGGGTGGCGGCCAGCATGTGCGCATCAGCATGGACGAGGTGCGGGCGCTGGACAGCGAAACCGCCCGCCTGCTGCACCAGCGGCTGTGTGGCTGGATCGACCCCGGCAAAACCGGCAAGGCTTCCATAGATACCTTGTGCGGCTATGTCTGGCCGTCAGAGGCCAGTGGTTCGACCATGCGCAAGCGCCGCCAGCGGGTGCGCGAGGCGTTGCCGGAGCTGGTCGCGCTGGGCTGGACGGTAACCGAGTTCGCGGCGGGCAAGTACGACATCACCCGGCCCAAGGCGGCAGGCTGCCCCCCCCCCACTCTATTGTAAACAAGACATTTTTATCTTTTATATTCAATGGCTTATTTTCCTGCTAATTGGTAATACCATGAAAAATACCATGCTCAGAAAAGGCTTAACAATATTTTGAAAAATTGCCTACTGAGCGCTGCCGCACAGCTCCATAGGCCGCTTTCCTGGCTTTGCTTCCAGATGTATGCTCTTCTGCTCCTGCAGCTAATGGATCACCGCAAACAGGTTACTCGCCTGGGGATTCCCTTTCGACCCGAGCATCCGTATGATACTCATGCTCGATTATTATTATTATAGAAGCCCCCATGAATAAATCGCTCATCATTTTCGGCATCGTCAACATAACCTCGGACAGTTTCTCCGATGGAGGCCGGTATCTGGCGCCAGACGCAGCCATTGCGCAGGCGCGTAAGCTGATGGCCGAGGGGGCAGATGTGATCGACCTCGGTCCGGCATCCAGCAATCCCGACGCCGCGCCTGTTTCGTCCGACACAGAAATCGCGCGTATCGCGCCGGTGCTGGACGCGCTCAAGGCAGATGGCATTCCCGTCTCGCTCGACAGTTATCAACCCGCGACGCAAGCCTATGCCTTGTCGCGTGGTGTGGCCTATCTCAATGATATTCGCGGTTTTCCAGACGCTGCGTTCTATCCGCAATTGGCGAAATCATCTGCCAAACTCGTCGTTATGCATTCGGTGCAAGACGGGCAGGCAGATCGGCGCGAGGCACCCGCTGGCGACATCATGGATCACATTGCGGCGTTCTTTGACGCGCGCATCGCGGCGCTGACGGGTGCCGGTATCAAACGCAACCGCCTTGTCCTTGATCCCGGCATGGGGTTTTTTCTGGGGGCTGCTCCCGAAACCTCGCTCTCGGTGCTGGCGCGGTTCGATGAATTGCGGCTGCGCTTCGATTTGCCGGTGCTTCTGTCTGTTTCGCGCAAATCCTTTCTGCGCGCGCTCACAGGCCGTGGTCCGGGGGATGTCGGGGCCGCGACACTCGCTGCAGAGCTTGCCGCCGCCGCAGGTGGAGCTGACTTCATCCGCACACACGAGCCGCGCCCCTTGCGCGACGGGCTGGCGGTATTGGCGGCGCTGAAAGAAACCGCAAGAATTCGTTATCAGAAAACTGAAGGAACCTCCATTGAATCGAACTAATATTTTTTTTGGTGAATCGCATTCTGACTGGTTGCCTGTCAGAGGCGGAGAATCCGGTGATTTTGTTTTTCGACGTGGTGACGGGCATGCCTTCGCGAAAATCGCACCTGCTTCCCGCCGCGGTGAGCTCGCTGGAGAGCGTGACCGCCTCATTTGGCTCAAAGGTCGAGGTGTGGCTTGCCCCGAGGTCATCAACTGGCAGGAGGAACAGGAGGGTGCATGCTTGGTGATAACGGCAATTCCGGGAGTACCGGCGGCTGATCTGTCTGGAGCGGATTTGCTCAAAGCGTGGCCGTCAATGGGGCAGCAACTTGGCGCTGTTCACAGCCTATCGGTTGATCAATGTCCGTTTGAGCGCAGGCTGTCGCGAATGTTCGGACGCGCCGTTGATGTGGTGTCCCGCAATGCCGTCAATCCCGACTTCTTACCGGACGAGGACAAGAGTACGCCGCAGCTCGATCTTTTGGCTCGTGTCGAACGAGAGCTACCGGTGCGGCTCGACCAAGAGCGCACCGATATGGTTGTTTGCCATGGTGATCCCTGCATGCCGAACTTCATGGTGGACCCTAAAACTCTTCAATGCACGGGTCTGATCGACCTTGGGCGGCTCGGAACAGCAGATCGCTATGCCGATTTGGCACTCATGATTGCTAACGCCGAAGAGAACTGGGCAGCGCCAGATGAAGCAGAGCGCGCCTTCGCTGTCCTATTCAATGTATTGGGGATCGAAGCCCCCGACCGCGAACGCCTTGCCTTCTATCTGCGATTGGACCCTCTGACTTGGGGTTGATGTTCATGCCGCCTGTTTTTCCTGCTCATTGGCACGTTTCGCAACCTGTTCTCATTGCGGACACCTTTTCCAGCCTCGTTTGGAAAGTTTCATTGCCAGACGGGACTCCTGCAATCGTCAAGGGATTGAAACCTATAAAAGACATTGCTGATGAACTGCGCGGGGCCGACTATCTGGTATGGCGCAATGGGAGGGGAGCAGTCCGGTTGCTCGGTCGTGAGAACAATCTGATGTTGCTCGAATATGCCGGGGAGCGAATGCTCTCTCACATCGTTGCCGAGCACGGCGACTACCAGGCGACCGAAATTGCAGCGGAACTAATGGCGAAGCTGTATGCCGCATCTGAGGAACCCCTGCCTTCTGCCCTTCTCCCGATCCGGGATCGCTTTGCAGCTTTGTTTCAGCGGGCGCGCGATGATCAAAACGCAGGTTGTCAAACTGACTACGTCCACGCGGCGATTATAGCCGATCAAATGATGAGCAATGCCTCGGAACTGCGTGGGCTACATGGCGATCTGCATCATGAAAACATCATGTTCTCCAGTCGCGGCTGGCTGGTGATAGATCCCGTCGGTCTGGTCGGTGAAGTGGGCTTTGGCGCCGCCAATATGTTCTACGATCCGGCTTGTCAGCGAAGGCGGGATCGTGAAACACAGCCGGGGCATCTTTGAGAAGCCGCCGGTTGTCGGCAAGAACTACGAAATCGCCTACAGCCGGGGCCAGGGCAAGGTCATCGGCGAGGTGTCCCAGGAACAGGCGGCCAAGGCCGAGCAGAAACGCTCGCGCTCGATCTAGGAGGCGTATGAACATCGAGGCGTACCCGCACGATTTTCGCGGCTCGCTCGCCGTGGTTTCTGCGACCGGCGTGGCCGGTTGCAGGACCTGGACGCTGCGCAGCGTCGAAACCGGGAAGCACTACGAGCTTGCGCCGGCTTCGATTGAAGGCTGGCCTCTCCCTGCGAAGCGTGAGGACAGTCGGCCCAACAGCATCATCGTCAACTACGACGGCAACGACGTGATCGCGCTTGAGCTGGCGACCGGCGAGTTGTACCGCACCCGAGCACCTGCAACGACCTTACGACTACGGAGGTAGCAGCAGAAAAAGCCGGGCATTGCCCGGCTTTCTTTGTGAGTCGTCCTGAACGCCTCCCTGATCGAGGTCGAGGGGGCATCGCCTTAGAAAAGTTCGTCCAGCAGGATATGAAATTGCAGCTTGCGCCTATCCGGATCGGCAATGCCATATTGCGCAACAAGCCTCTCCTGAAGCGAAGGTTCGAACTCCTCAAGACAGTTCCATAACACGGCAAGGTCTTGGTATCGATCAGCAATACCAGCCCGCCCAACGTCGATGCAGCCGACTACCTTACCTTCGACGATAAGTAGATTATCGAGTGAAAAATCGCCGTGCGTCACGACTGGGTCCGGCGCGAGCGGTAGGAGGCGATGCATCGCCTCCCAAACCTGTTCGGCCGTCCACCCTTCGCGCTCCTTATCGAAGTCATCGACATCAACAACCCCCGCCTCGATACGCTCCCGCGCTCGGGCAAGCCTGCATGCGTGGTCACTGTTGAAGGAGCATTCGCTCACTGGGATCGCATGCAGTCGGCGCATGAACGCCGCCAATGCGTCAACAACAACGAGACGGGCTCCGAAATCCGATTTCAGCACTTGATATGCCGTTTTTCCATGTATTGCTGTTGTCAGGAGCCATGCCTGATTGGGCGTGCGAACGAAGCTTACAACGGAGGGCACAGAAATGTGCCCCGCCAGCCAACGCAATCTCACCATTTCATCAGTCACGTCGTCGGCAAAAGCATCTTTGCCGTGCTTCAGAAACAAGTCGGAGCCGCCTGACTTGCTATGCAGCCGATAGACCGCGCAGCCGGACTGACCAACCTTATCACGCGCCCATTTGTATCCCATCACGTGAGCCGCCATGCTCTCGGGCACGGCAGCGGCTGCGCAGGGCTCTTCTCGATCAATATCAATATCGTTCACTCATCCAATCTCACTGACGGTTAGGCGTGCCTGGTACCGCACGTTCTATTAAGTCGTACAGAAGACCTGGCATACGTAAAGCTCGCCACGGGCGAGCTTGGTGGCCGCATAGTGTAGCCAGATCCAGGCACGTTGTCAACGGCAATTTAAAACTGACCCCTTTTACCTGACAGAGACGACCTTTGTCTCGATCCTAGACGCATTGCACAGATGGCGGACGCATTCTCTCGTGCGCTGGACGTCGATCCGCGTCGCCTGCTCGACCAGGCGTACGCTTATGGGTGCCTTTCCGCAGCTTGGAACGCGGATGGAGAAGAGGAGCAACGCGATCTAGCTATCGCGGCCGCGATCAAGCAGGTGCGACAGACGTCATACTAGATATCAAGCGACTTCTCCTATCCCCTGGGAACACATCAATCTCACCGGAGAATATCGCTGGCCAAAGCCTTAGCGTAGGATTCCGCCCCTTCCCGCAAACGACCCCGACCCGCGCCACGGCCCACGAGCGGACGCCGCAGCAGGAGCGCCAGAAGGCCGCCAGAGAGGCCGAGCGCGGCCGTGAGGCTTGGACGCTAGGGCAGGGCATGAAAAAGCCCGTAGCGGGCTGCTACGGGCGTCTGACGCGGTGGAAAGGGGGAGGGGATGTTGTCTACATGGCTCTGCTGTAGTGAGTGGGTTGCGCTCCGGCAGCGGTCCTGATCAATCGTCACCCTTTCTCGGTCCTTCAACGTTCCTGACAACGAGCCTCCTTTTCGCCAATCCATCGACAATCACCGCGAGTCCCTGCTCGAACGCTGCGTCCGGACCGGCTTCGTCGAAGGCGTCTATCGCGGCCCGCAACAGCGGCGAGAGCGGAGCCTGTTCAACGGTGCCGCCGCGCTCGCCGGCATCGCTGTCGCCGGCCTGCTCCTCAAGCACGGCCCCAACAGTGAAGTAGCTGATTGTCATCAGCGCATTGACGGCGTCCCCGGCCGAAAAACCCGCCTCGCAGAGGAAGCGAAGCTGCGCGTCGGCCGTTTCCATCTGCGGTGCGCCCGGTCGCGTGCCGGCATGGATGCGCGCGCCATCGCGGTAGGCGAGCAGCGCCTGCCTGAAGCTGCGGGCATTCCCGATCAGAAATGAGCGCCAGTCGTCGTCGGCTCTCGGCACCGAATGCGTATGATTCTCCGCCAGCATGGCTTCGGCCAGTGCGTCGAGCAGCGCCCGCTTGTTCCTGAAGTGCCAGTAAAGCGCCGGCTGCTGAACCCCCAACCGTTCCGCCAGTTTGCGTGTCGTCAGACCGTCTACGCCGACCTCGTTCAACAGGTCCAGGGCGGCACGGATCACTGTATTCGGCTGCAACTTTGTCATGCTTGACATTTTATCACTGATAAACATAATATGTCCACCAACTTATCAGTGATAAAGAATCCGCGCGTTCAATCGGACCAGCGGAGGCTGGTCCGGAGGCCAGACGTGAAACCCAACAGACCCCTGATCGTAATTCTGAGCACTGTCGCGCTCGACGCTGTCGGCATCGGCCTGATTATGCCGGTGCTGCCGGGCCTCCTGCGCGATCTGGTTCACTCGAACGACGTCACCGCCCACTATGGCATTCTGCTGGCGCTGTATGCGTTGATGCAATTTGCCTGCGCACCTGTGCTGGGCGCGCTGTCGGATCGTTTCGGGCGGCGGCCGGTCTTGCTCGTCTCGCTGGCCGGCGCTGCTGTCGACTACGCCATCATGGCGACGGCGCCTTTCCTTTGGGTTCTCTATATCGGGCGGATCGTGGCCGGCATCACCGGGGCGACTGGGGCGGTAGCCGGCGCTTATATTGCCGATATCACTGATGGCGATGAGCGCGCGCGGCACTTCGGCTTCATGAGCGCCTGTTTCGGGTTCGGGATGGTCGCGGGACCTGTGCTCGGTGGGCTGATGGGCGGTTTCTCCCCCCACGCTCCGTTCTTCGCCGCGGCAGCCTTGAACGGCCTCAATTTCCTGACGGGCTGTTTCCTTTTGCCGGAGTCGCACAAAGGCGAACGCCGGCCGTTACGCCGGGAGGCTCTCAACCCGCTCGCTTCGTTCCGGTGGGCCCGGGGCATGACCGTCGTCGCCGCCCTGATGGCGGTCTTCTTCATCATGCAACTTGTCGGACAGGTGCCGGCCGCGCTTTGGGTCATTTTCGGCGAGGATCGCTTTCACTGGGACGCGACCACGATCGGCATTTCGCTTGCCGCATTTGGCATTCTGCATTCACTCGCCCAGGCAATGATCACCGGCCCTGTAGCCGCCCGGCTCGGCGAAAGGCGGGCACTCATGCTCGGAATGATTGCCGACGGCACAGGCTACATCCTGCTTGCCTTCGCGACACGGGGATGGATGGCGTTCCCGATCATGGTCCTGCTTGCTTCGGGTGGCATCGGAATGCCGGCGCTGCAAGCAATGTTGTCCAGGCAGGTGGATGAGGAACGTCAGGGGCAGCTGCAAGGCTCACTGGCGGCGCTCACCAGCCTGACCTCGATCGTCGGACCCCTCCTCTTCACGGCGATCTATGCGGCTTCTATAACAACGTGGAACGGGTGGGCATGGATTGCAGGCGCTGCCCTCTACTTGCTCTGCCTGCCGGCGCTGCGTCGCGGGCTTTGGAGCGGCGCAGGGCAACGAGCCGATCGCTGATAGAGGTTTATAGCGGCTTCGTTCCCTTCCGCAACCGTCAGCATGATCTGCTCCACATGCTCGCGGCCATAGTCTATCACCGCCCGCAGCAGCATACCGGCGACCCCTCGGCCTCGCTGTTCGGGCTCCACGAAAACGCCGGACAGATGCGCCTTGTGAGCGTCCTTGGGGCCGTCCTCCTGTTTGAAGACCGACAGCCCAATGATCTCGCCGTCGATGTAGGCGCCGAATGCCACGGCATCTCGCAACCGTTCAGCGAACGCCTCCATGGGCTTTTTCTCCTCGTGCTCGTAAACGGACCCGAACATCTCTGGAGCTTTCTTCAGGGCCGACAATCGGATCTCGCGGAAATCCTGCACGTCGGCCGCTCCAAGCCGTCGAATCTGAGCCTTAATCACAATTGTCAATTTTAATCCTCTGTTTATCGGCAGTTCGTAGAGCGCGCCGTGCGTCCCGAGCGATACTGAGCGAAGCAAGTGCGTCGAGCAGTGCCCGCTTGTTCCTGAAATGCCAGTAAAGCGCTGGCTGCTGAACCCCCAGCCGGAACTGACCCCACAAGGCCCTAGCGTTTGCAATGCACCAGGTCATCATTGACCCAGGCGTGTTCCACCAGGCCGCTGCCTCGCAACTCTTCGCAGGCTTCGCCGACCTGCTCGCGCCACTTCTTCACGCGGGTGGAATCCGATCCGCACATGAGGCGGTCGCAAGGGCGGACGAAAATTCGCGCTCACCAAAGCTCAGGTGCGTCTCGCGCAAGCCGCCAGGGCCCAGCGCGATACTTCAGTTTCCGATCTCTGCAAGGAACTCGGCATCGAGCGCGTCACTCTCTACCGATATGTCGGTCCCAAAGGCGAGCTCAGAGACCATGGAAAGCATGTTCTCGGACTTACGTCGCAACTCGTTTCTTTTCGCAAGTTGAGCCACCTCCGCGCTTCATCAGAAAACTGAAGGAACCTCCATTGAATCGAACTAATATTTTTTTTGGTGAATCGCATTCTGACTGGTTGCCTGTCAGAGGCGGAGAATCCGGTGATTTTGTTTTTCGACGTGGTGACGGGCATGCCTTCGCGAAAATCGCACCTGCTTCCCGCCGCGGTGAGCTCGCTGGAGAGCGTGACCGCCTCATTTGGCTCAAAGGTCGAGGTGTGGCTTGCCCCGAGGTCATCAACTGGCAGGAGGAACAGGAGGGTGCATGCTTGGTGATAACGGCAATTCCGGGAGTACCGGCGGCTGATCTGTCTGGAGCGGATTTGCTCAAAGCGTGGCCGTCAATGGGGCAGCAACTTGGCGCTGTTCACAGCCTATCGGTTGATCAATGTCCGTTTGAGCGCAGGCTGTCGCGAATGTTCGGACGCGCCGTTGATGTGGTGTCCCGCAATGCCGTCAATCCCGACTTCTTACCGGACGAGGACAAGAGTACGCCGCAGCTCGATCTTTTGGCTCGTGTCGAACGAGAGCTACCGGTGCGGCTCGACCAAGAGCGCACCGATATGGTTGTTTGCCATGGTGATCCCTGCATGCCGAACTTCATGGTGGACCCTAAAACTCTTCAATGCACGGGTCTGATCGACCTTGGGCGGCTCGGAACAGCAGATCGCTATGCCGATTTGGCACTCATGATTGCTAACGCCGAAGAGAACTGGGCAGCGCCAGATGAAGCAGAGCGCGCCTTCGCTGTCCTATTCAATGTATTGGGGATCGAAGCCCCCGACCGCGAACGCCTTGCCTTCTATCTGCGATTGGACCCTCTGACTTGGGGTTGATGTTCATGCCGCCTGTTTTTCCTGCTCATTGGCACGTTTCGCAACCTGTTCTCATTGCGGACACCTTTTCCAGCCTCGTTTGGAAAGTTTCATTGCCAGACGGGACTCCTGCAATCGTCAAGGGATTGAAACCTATAAAAGACATTGCTGATGAACTGCGCGGGGCCGACTATCTGGTATGGCGCAATGGGAGGGGAGCAGTCCGGTTGCTCGGTCGTGAGAACAATCTGATGTTGCTCGAATATGCCGGGGAGCGAATGCTCTCTCACATCGTTGCCGAGCACGGCGACTACCAGGCGACCGAAATTGCAGCGGAACTAATGGCGAAGCTGTATGCCGCATCTGAGGAACCCCTGCCTTCTGCCCTTCTCCCGATCCGGGATCGCTTTGCAGCTTTGTTTCAGCGGGCGCGCGATGATCAAAACGCAGGTTGTCAAACTGACTACGTCCACGCGGCGATTATAGCCGATCAAATGATGAGCAATGCCTCGGAACTGCGTGGGCTACATGGCGATCTGCATCATGAAAACATCATGTTCTCCAGTCGCGGCTGGCTGGTGATAGATCCCGTCGGTCTGGTCGGTGAAGTGGGCTTTGGCGCCGCCAATATGTTCTACGATCCGGCTTGTCAGCGAAGGCGGGATCGTGAAACACAGCCGGGGCATCTTTGAGAAGCCGCCGGTTGTCGGCAAGAACTACGAAATCGCCTACAGCCGGGGCCAGGGCAAGGTCATCGGCGAGGTGTCCCAGGAACAGGCGGCCAAGGCCGAGCAGAAACGCTCGCGCTCGATCTAGGAGGCGTATGAACATCGAGGCGTACCCGCACGATTTTCGCGGCTCGCTCGCCGTGGTTTCTGCGACCGGCGTGGCCGGTTGCAGGACCTGGACGCTGCGCAGCGTCGAAACCGGGAAGCACTACGAGCTTGCGCCGGCTTCGATTGAAGGCTGGCCTCTCCCTGCGAAGCGTGAGGACAGTCGGCCCAACAGCATCATCGTCAACTACGACGGCAACGACGTGATCGCGCTTGAGCTGGCGACCGGCGAGTTGTACCGCACCCGAGCACCTGCAACGACCTTACGACTACGGAGGTAGCAGCAGAAAAAGCCGGGCATTGCCCGGCTTTCTTTGTGAGTCGTCCTGAACGCCTCCCTGATCGAGGTCGAGGGGGCATCGCCTTAGAAAAGTTCGTCCAGCAGGATATGAAATTGCAGCTTGCGCCTATCCGGATCGGCAATGCCATATTGCGCAACAAGCCTCTCCTGAAGCGAAGGTTCGAACTCCTCAAGACAGTTCCATAACACGGCAAGGTCTTGGTATCGATCAGCAATACCAGCCCGCCCAACGTCGATGCAGCCGACTACCTTACCTTCGACGATAAGTAGATTATCGAGTGAAAAATCGCCGTGCGTCACGACTGGGTCCGGCGCGAGCGGTAGGAGGCGATGCATCGCCTCCCAAACCTGTTCGGCCGTCCACCCTTCGCGCTCCTTATCGAAGTCATCGACATCAACAACCCCCGCCTCGATACGCTCCCGCGCTCGGGCAAGCCTGCATGCGTGGTCACTGTTGAAGGAGCATTCGCTCACTGGGATCGCATGCAGTCGGCGCATGAACGCCGCCAATGCGTCAACAACAACGAGACGGGCTCCGAAATCCGATTTCAGCACTTGATATGCCGTTTTTCCATGTATTGCTGTTGTCAGGAGCCATGCCTGATTGGGCGTGCGAACGAAGCTTACAACGGAGGGCACAGAAATGTGCCCCGCCAGCCAACGCAATCTCACCATTTCATCAGTCACGTCGTCGGCAAAAGCATCTTTGCCGTGCTTCAGAAACAAGTCGGAGCCGCCTGACTTGCTATGCAGCCGATAGACCGCGCAGCCGGACTGACCAACCTTATCACGCGCCCATTTGTATCCCATCACGTGAGCCGCCATGCTCTCGGGCACGGCAGCGGCTGCGCAGGGCTCTTCTCGATCAATATCAATATCGTTCACTCATCCAATCTCACTGACGGTTAGGCGTGCCTGGTACCGCACGTTCTATTAAGTCGTACAGAAGACCTGGCATACGTAAAGCTCGCCACGGGCGAGCTTGGTGGCCGCATAGTGTAGCCAGATCCAGGCACGTTGTCAACGGCAATTTAAAACTGACCCCTTTTACCTGACAGAGACGACCTTTGTCTCGATCCTAGACGCATTGCACAGATGGCGGACGCATTCTCTCGTGCGCTGGACGTCGATCCGCGTCGCCTGCTCGACCAGGCGTACGCTTATGGGTGCCTTTCCGCAGCTTGGAACGCGGATGGAGAAGAGGAGCAACGCGATCTAGCTATCGCGGCCGCGATCAAGCAGGTGCGACAGACGTCATACTAGATATCAAGCGACTTCTCCTATCCCCTGGGAACACATCAATCTCACCGGAGAATATCGCTGGCCAAAGCCTTAGCGTAGGATTCCGCCCCTTCCCGCAAACGACCCCAAACAGGAAACGCAGCTGAAACGGGAAGCTCAACACCCACTGACGCATGGGTTGTTCAGGCAGTACTTCATCAACCAGCAAGGCGGCACTTTCGGCCATCCGCCGCGCCCCACAGCTCGGGCAGAAACCGCGACGCTTACAGCTGAAAGCGACCAGGTGCTCGGCGTGGCAAGACTCGCAGCGAACCCGTAGAAAGCCATGCTCCAGCCGCCCGCATTGGAGAAATTCTTCAAATTCCCGTTGCACATAGCCCGGCAATTCCTTTCCCTGCTCTGCCATAAGCGCAGCGAATGCCGGGTAATACTCGTCAACGATCTGATAGAGAAGGGTTTGCTCGGGTCGGTGGCTCTGGTAACGACCAGTATCCCGATCCCGGCTGGCCGTCCTGGCCGCCACATGAGGCATGTTCCGCGTCCTTGCAATACTGTGTTTACATACAGTCTATCGCTTAGCGGAAAGTTCTTTTACCCTCAGCCGAAATGCCTGCCGTTGCTAGACATTGCCAGCCAGTGCCCGTCACTCCCGTACTAACTGTCACGAACCCCTGCAATAACTGTCACGCCCCCAAACCTGCAAACCCAGCAGGGGCGGGGGCTGGCGGGGTGTTGGAAAAATCCATCCATGATTATCTAAGAATAACGGGTGAAGGTGCCCGCGTAGATATCCATGCCCATAGAGTGATTCCTCCATAAAATCAGACGAAGGCCAGAGTTAATGACTCGAAATACCTATAAGTTCTCCTTGGAAAAGGCTCACAGTGGTTGATGAGCGTTCTAGCTGACGCTCGTACGGCTGGTCAGCGATTGCCTGCTGCCAAGTTCCCCATGTTGATATCCAAAACCACTCGACTCGGTTGAATCAGAGAGTCTTCATAACGACACTTCCATTGAACATTGTGAGACATGCTTCCATCAGCAATACCATCAATCGTCTCGTCGTCCTCAATGGGATTATCTTGCGCCAAGATGTAGGACGCTACGTTGTATGCATGATTGACGACCCAGTTGGGATCCATGTCGTGGAAGTGGTACTGCAGATCTGGCAAACAAAGAGTTCCCATGCCCAGAGTGTCAATCAGCATGTCGTCTGAGCCTTGCACATTGAAAAAACGAACATTGACTCCAAATCGAATGAAGCGGTCTGTTCCTTCTACGGTGTGTTCGCGAACATCTTTGGCCAAAAAGAGCTTTCCTGCATTTTGGAAGTAGAAAGCCTCACAGGTGGGGAAAAGTTCGGCCAACGCATCGGTAAAGTCCATGAGTAAGTTCGCACGTTCTTGGGCTGGTAACGTTGCCGAAACCATGTCGACACCGAGGATGTGAAATTTGCATTCACTAAAGATGCGGTCACGATCTTCTTGACAGTCCCACATTTGGCTAAGCTTGAAAGCATCGACGAAACCAGTCCCTTGGAACTCTTGACAGTTCATCACCATCAACTGCGGATGGAATTTGCCATCTTTAAATTCGGCATCGTGAGACAAAGCAGCAAAACCACGCACTGTCTCATCATTGCCGAACATCTCAACCGGACCAACATGTTTTTCCATGATCTTGAGCATGGTTTCTTTTGTCGGCACGATCGGTGGCTCTTTGAAGAGCAATTGAATCATGAACGGTCCACCGGGTCTGACCGCGTCTTTTTCGTTCAGATCTTGGCAAAAAACTTCATTACTCATTTTCAGTTCCTTTTCGGTGTGTGTGGTTCGGAACCGTTTCAGGGATCGTTAGTACTATTTTGCTCAAAAAAAATTACTTTGAAAGCCCGAAGAAACAGCATTTTTTGAATGTTTGTGACGCGAAACAATGTGCCGGGATTGCTTGACATTCATCGTTTAGGGGGATGAAAATGGAAGGACTGTAGCAACTACATCATTGATCAACGGTTAGAAATTAAGATAACTTATGTTTGAGCCAAAACGGACAAAAATTCAACCAAGGATGATGTTGTACTAAAGAAAGCGTTAGCGTTAGAAACGCTTTTGGAAACTGAACGTTGCTGAGCTATATAGGGAAAGGTAATGAATAAATCTGATATTTTTTGGCAAACATACTTAAACCTTGAAAACAGCCTGGTAGATCTGGGAAAGTATGTTTTAATTTCTGATGTGTCGAATTCCGATGGATGGAGATCACAGCTTGATGTTTTTTCTCCATATATAGCTGACTTGCTAGTTTCTTGTTGTGTTCAAATAGAGGCAATATCTAAAGAGCTATATTTTAATTTGGGCGGAACAAAAAAAAGAGGAAGTGCCGATCTGTATTTCGATGAGGACTGCTTGCGCTTGATAGACAAAACATGGAATGCAGGCAAGAAGGTTGTCAATGTCGTCTCGCCGATCTTTTATTTAACGAAAGAAGATAGTAAAGTTTTGCTTCCCTTGAAGAACTCTGGAAAAAGACAAGGAACTTATTGGGGGAGGGCCTATCAAGCTGTAAAGCACGATCGTTATGAATCGATGCCAAAAGGGAATATTAAGGCGCTATTAGGGGCTATGGCGGCTTTGTATTTACTGAATATCTATTATAGGAATGACTCTTGGTTGACCAAAAATTCAGGTATAAGTAGTCAAAACTGGAGCATGGGGTCAACTGTTTTTTCAGTATTGCCGCCCATCACTCAAGAACTGTGGTATGGGAACAAGCCGATTTTCTCAAACAGTCCTTTTGTTGCCTCATATACCGACGGAAGTTATTCGCAAATCAAGAAGATCCAAGATGAGGAGGCTAGGGCTCTTGAAAACTATTTATCTCAGCAGCCAGAATTAAGTGATCCAGAGTTCAAAAAATGGATGGAAGGTGCTTTATCTCGAAATAAGAGTTCAAAAACTGAGGTCGAGTTGTATGCCTATAGGCTGAATAAGTGCATTCCGACAACTCTCTCGTTTCAGGAACGGAAACGAAGGCTTATTGCTAGCCAAGAATGGAAGCATTTTTCTGCAAATAAAAGTGATCGGGCTAACGTTGATAACATAACGGAGGATAACATACAAGAGAAAATCGATGATTGTGGGCGCTATTATGGTTATTGTTCTATGTATTCCATCCAGAAGCTTGGGTGGGTCAAAATTGCAACTGGTATGACAAATTTAAGGGTTTATATTCCTGAAAAAGAACCTATGGTATCTGAGTAGATATGCAGGAAAACTTAGTAGAGGCTGATGATGCTCTCGTATTCCTATCTGTGAAAACGTTATCAGAGTGAAGAAGTCTCATGAGGATAGTTTGACCGCAGGGGCAGTCCGACCTTGCGGTCTATTTTCGTAATCTGGGTGAAAAGCTCACCCTGAGTTCTACTTCTCGCATCTAGATTTCGTTGACTTTCACTCGGATGATGGGACGATAAAAGTCATAGTCTCCATTCAGTTCCTGAGTTTCTTGTTCCTTTGGTTTGCAATGAGGCGAACAAGGCAAAAAACCGAGAAAGATTCCGAGTCCGCCGCAGATGTTGCATCCGCCGTCACCTCCACATGTTGTAAAACGCTCGGACTTCACGACTTCTCTGCAGTATGGGTCGTATGCGATAGAGAGGCCAAAAAAGTTAGGTTCTTCCATATCGAAGGGTTTGTCTTCGTCCTCCAAATCTTCGAAATGGTGCAGGTGCATGGAATAGTCAATGCCGTCGCCCCAGGGGAATAGGGTTCGACAACCGCCGCCGCACAGATAGGCCCATTCATCAGCCGTAGGCAGTGAAAGTCCTTTTGCTTCCAACCTATCAAGAAGCGCACTGTACTCCGTGCGGTTATAGATCCAAATCTGAAAACCCTTTTCCGTCCGTTCTATGCGGGCTGATTGGTGCAAGGTAAGGCAGTCAAGGTCGCTCCAGGCAAAATCGCGGAATTGCTTCAGCCATTCAGGGTGAGTGAGCATCCTGGGATCATCCATATTGACTGGTTCCCAACAGAGCTCCTCTAGCTTTCGCCCCACCAACATGGGGGCAATGACAGCCTCTCGAACAGGAGCCATGCTTTCCCGAATCAACTCCTCCGGATCTCGCTCGATCTCCCATTCCTGAAACAAATAGTTCAGCTCTTGCTGGCTATCTTGATTCAGTCCTACAGCAAATCGCTCCCAACCTAGAGTAACCGTATCACCAGGAACAAAGACAAACTCACGGCCATCTTTCACAAATATACCCGTGGTGCAGCTCTGACCCCATCGGTCAAAAGTTTGTAGGGTGCGAAAGGTCATGTCATAGCGAGTAGCTAGGCTATTCATCAACTCAAGCTTCTCGGATGTATCCATTCGAGCAAAACCTTGGCGGAATAAATATTCATTCATAGCACTCATCTCTTTGATTCAGGCTTCTCTAGTATTATTTAATTAATGGTGTTCACCAAAGTTCTTCTGCCGAGAAATCTCCAAAAAAGAAATAAAGCAGCAAGGTTATGTTGATTAATATGTACGCGCCTATCACACAACACGTTATAAGAATTATTTTTTCCCCAAAAGTGCCAGCCTTGTTCCTTACTGAAATCAACAATATAAGTATTAATATCAATACAACTAGTATTGCGAGTGAAATCATAAATCTGTTGCCTCAGGATTGATCACTATCTTATTTCTCTTGATTGATCAATTGGCGAATTCGCTTAGATGCTAAATTGAACAATGCTTTCCGGTCATTTGAGAAATGTTCCGCAGTAGGATTGATTATCCCAGGTATTCTCAAATTCAGCTCTATCTATTGTGCAAGCGTGGAACTCTTCTCCCCAGACATGGTTGTTGAATGCTTCTACGGTTGGAATCGGAGTGACCTCGATAGCACCGTCGTAAAGGTCTGGGATGTTGCACGTGTGCCCATCAACAAAGATGTCAATGGAACGGAGAGCCAGTCGCTGATTGTCTACATCCACTTCGTAGAGGATGATCGTCGGTTCTCCTTTCGGGGCATTCTCCCAAAAGAGCTTGATGTACTCCATCTCAATCCTGCTCCTACAAGAACGCCAAGCTTTTCTAATTCAAGCAGAGGTTTCAGAACTGTTTTCAGCTACCAGGAACTCACTGTTTCCATACTGAACTCCAATCACACAGCATCTCGTTTACAGTGACACGACGTAGCTCGTCACGTACCTCCATCAACGCGAAGCCTAGTAGATTTTGTCCGCGCCACTTTTTGGGATCTTGGGCCTCTGGGGAGTTAGCCGGGAGGCGGATGCCCCAGATGGAATCGTATGGGCTGGCCTCCACCAACACGCTGTCTTCGGTGGAGAGGAGGAACTCTTGCAGATAGCGGTTTTGGCTGAATTTATACCAATTACCAGACAGCACAATGGCGTATTTGAATTTGTCCCATACTTTCTGGTCGAAGCCACGCACCTTGCGGCCCAAGGCCTTGATCTGCTTTGGATCACTGCATGCCAGAATCTCCTTGCGCTTCTCCTCATCGCCAAATAGCTGGGCTTTGCCCGCCATCATGTATTGTTCCGCATAGAGATAGGAGTCAGCCGTGGTATAGAAGTCCTCCATCCACCACTGGCTGAGGCAGCTTTTTGTCAAATGGCCGTCCTCGGCAGGCTGATGGCCCCAGAATAGGCACAGATCCCGTGTTCTTCCTGCGGCGAACTCCTGCTGGAGCCACTGGCGGTTGTATTTGGGTTGCCCTTCTGGCTGCCACACATTCACCCAGAAATCACCATGCTTCAGAACCTCACTTCTGTCCTCGTCATCCCACCATCCCTTCCAGGTCATCGGCTCGGGGAAAAGAGCGCGGTATTCCGCCAGCTCTTCTGAGGAAAGAGAGTCTAGCCACCGGCCAAATCTAAATAGGTAATCCTCTCCATAACCCATGCGCCAACCAATGGAATATCGCTCAATCTCCCGGAGCGCGAGCCAGGGGGGAGGCATTATTTTCTTATCTCGAAGTGTCATAACGGTTCCATATTGGACAGTGCGTTGGTTGAATAGAGAAGCTGTCCAGTCTCAAAAATCTCGTAGTTGCTCAAATTTTTCCAGTAGCTCAGACTTTTTCAACACATCGTCTGGCAGAGCGTCAAGCATGTTGCACAACGCCATATAGATCTCATCGCGTTCCTCGGTTTCAATAAAACGCATCTTGTTGAAGGTTTGGGTGTAAGCTGAAACTGCTTCCAGCGCCTGGATCTGGGCGCTTTCATCTGGCTTTGCTGCCAGTTTCATCAGCAGAGAACGAGTCTTGCGGTATTGAGCGGCAGCTTTTTTTGCGGCGACGGCAGGAATATGCTCCGCTCCGTCCCAATCCCGGAACGGGTTATCAAGGTTTTGAGCCAGCCATTCAGGTTTTCGAGGCTTAGTTATTTGTAGATCGACTTCTGGACGCCCTTTCCAGAGTCGTTTGATTGCTTTGGCAGCATCTTCGGGGAGGCTCGTCATCCAGAACCAACTCAGATTCGGCATTTGTTCTGGCGTCGGTATTTCATCCGCACCAAAACCGAACAAATCAAAGCACGAAAACCTCGCCAACTCGGGCAGTTTCGATACTGTTTTAAAGTTAACCAGTGTTCCAGGTGCGCCCCAAAGTCGTAGTTCTCTAAGATGAGGGTGGATCTTTTCCAGAAGACTGAGATCGAAGACCTTCAATTTTGCCCCATACAGTCCTCTCAGATTGACTAGTTCAGGGTGAGGTCGGTATTGCCCCGTAAAGTCGAGTGTCAAATACTTTCCAGATTCGGGCGCGTGGATTGTGCAGACATCCGGATCTTCGGTCTGGAAAAGAAGATATTCGGTACAATCACTTACCCATAGCTCCTCCAGACCCGTCATATCCAGCATCAGCTTTCGTACATTCGTTCCCCTGAGATCCAATGTTTTCTGTCCATGATGGAGCAGGGTAAGCTCGTCAATAAAGGGATTTTCGCGGAGGAACTCTATTAGATCGGGATGCCATTGTTCGCAAACAAGGGTGGAAAGACAGGGCAACACCCTTAGTTCCAGCGCCGAAGAGAAAGGAAGGTACTGATCCATCACTCGATGGCTGTTGATCTTCACGTGGACGCCGCCTATCTCCGTTTGCTCGTCGCTTTCTATGGCCTTCTTGAAGGCCTGCCGCCGCTTTTCCGGAATGGCCTGCCATTTGATCTGACGGTACACATCATAGCCGTCACTCCATCCGCCGTAGGAGCGGCAAGGCTTATCGGTAAAGGAAGGAAGTGTGCCCACCCACGTGTACTGTTGCGGCACCTCTATCGGTACTCGCAGCAGATGGAGGTCACGCTGCCAGTACATGAAATCCTTGTAGAGCGGGCGTAGATTTGGCAGTTCCTCCTTTGTAAGAGGGGCATTACCAACCCAGTCTAGAGAGAGGATGACCGCCCCGGGCTGCTTACTTACTGCATCCAGCGGTGCAATGTAGGCCACCTGACAGGCGGTGTAACGGCCTAAGTAGTTGTTGAAGACCGTATAAACATCTCCGGCACGAGCCTTCATGTGAGATCCTCCAACTTACGGTTGCATGTTTTGTTCTGATATTGCTTAAAAAATAAGTAACCAAACTGCGAAGGCGGTCGAGAGAACCAATATGACATTGGCCTGAATCATCAACCAGAAGAGCTGCTTCCTAGGCAACGTTTTCATCTTTTTCAATATTTTGAGCTGGCTCTCATCAGATCCCAGGATTTTATGATCAAGCCAAAATGAGAAGCCCAAAACAAAGATCAAAAGGAGAGCGGAGCCAAAGTAACCTGTTTCATACAGAATCAGCGCCAAGGGGAAGTCGGTCAGTTTCAGGAATAAGCCAAAGACAATGATTGTCAGATTAATGGAGAAGGGGTAGACAGCCTTCTGCGCTTCCAATAATTCCGAGTATTCCTTGCTTCTGCGGCTGCCCGTCAGATTCCTTCCGAGGGTAAAAACCCACCGAAGCCAACGCGGTGAAGAGTTTCTTTGCCAATGAACAAACAGCCGAGAGTAGAAGAGAACTGCGTATACGCGAAAGCGTACATGCATCAAGAGTTCTCTTCCTAGATCGGACACATGGTCGATTAGCATGGGGTACCTTTTTGAGCACGAATCAGTTTAGGAACTTTTCCGCTTTCTAAATGTTCTGGGACACTGTTTATGTTCTGATATCACCGTCCTTTTGTATGCTGATTTGATTCGATGACAAAAACTACAGTCCGACTCGAACCCAGCCATTCAATCGCTCCTGCAAGGCGTCAATCATCCAACCGTCAACAGTCCTTTTCATCAGGAAACGACGCGTAAAGTCCGTTTCACTGTTGCGTGTATAAATCAAAAGCTTGTTCTTCGTTATGCATTCCGCATCAAGGAAACAGTCGTTGCGGTAGGTGCCGGACGGAGAGTAACTCAGTGCCAGCGGACGGAAGCCTGCTCTAGGCACCTCACTCACAAATTTCTTCCAAATTGCGAGAAGTCTGGGCTTTACATGTGGGTCATCAAACCCAACTTGATCGATGAACTGTTCCCAAGACGTCATTTCCTCAAAAAACGCAGTCAAAACTCCTCGACAGGCCTGAACATCTTTTTCATTTGGCTTAACGGGTTTTTTGGCGAGGTCGCGTTGTCGTTGACTGAACGCAGCCATTTGCTCTTTGGTGAACTGCTCATGAGCAATAGGTTCAATGCTTTTGTTTGCAGCGACGGCAAGCAATCCTTCGTAGGTGACAGCAGTGTGGTCGATTTGGATGTGAGAAAGTTTGGGAATTGATGCTGCCAGCTCCAGACCCGCATCGTTAAGTCCAGAGCGGTTGAGGGTCAGAAGATCTATCTTGCATGCCTTCAAAGCAGAGAGACCTTCGCCATTAATTGCGGCATTCCCGTCAAGAAGCAGGTAACGCAGTTTGGGCATGGAGGCGAAAACGGGAAAACAGGCGTCGGTAAGATTCCCGTTCTCCACCCCAAAGTTGACCATGCTTCTGTGCCCGAAAAAAGGCTTGAGCAAATCGTCGTTGAACGGATAGTTCTTGACGTGGAAACCAACAAGAGAAAAGCCGGCCAATCGCTCCATAAGCTCTATGGAGAGCTCAGGAACCTTGAACTTTTTTTCTCCATCCAGAATAAGAAAGCCGTCTTGCCAGTCCGCAGTTCTCGCTTTTTTCGGCAAGTCCATTTCGTGCCTCCTTATTCTTGGTTTCTATAGCTGGCTTCAATGTCGATGAAGTGCACGTAAATGGCGCAGACTTTGTTGCTGGCGTCATAACCAAAATAGACTGGATAGTACCCATCACCCCAGCCGGAGGCGAAGATAGCGAGGTTGTATTCCGTATTCGGAACTGTCCAGTTGAGCCAATCTCCGTGTTCTGACTGGTACTTTGGGTTAGCTTCAGCGTTTTCTTCCAACAGGTCATCAAAAAGGTCGTTGAACGGGTCAATGCCGGGATCTTCTTCCTCTCGCTTAGCCCAGTACGTTTTGAAGGCCTCTTGAGTCTTGATGTCTGCAATGCATCCCATACCGGCATCAACGCCAAAACCAAAGTAGGCGTCGTCGTCCAATTCCTCATCCAGATCTTCGGTGCCGGACATGGCGAGCTCATACCGGACAGGCTTCTGATCGCAGATGCTCACTTTGACGCAGGCATACCGATCGCCATATTTCTCGCTCGGAACCACGCAAATTTGCACGGGATAGGTTCCGGCCGGGATCGTCTGCATGAATTCCTGAGCGTCTACTAACGATACAAGCGGGTCGCAGGCAATGACTTTGCCAGTAGGAAAGTGGACTGAACCGACATCTAGTACAGCCACTTCCATGTTCTCGATCGTTTTTTCTGAGAAGTACGTGTCTAGGTTAGTCTTGCAGGCTAACTTGTCCTTGACGGATTCGTATTTGTTCAACCATTCGACAGTTGGCATAACCAGATCCTCCTGTTGACGTGTACTAGCTCTCGGAGCTATCTCAGTAGAAGTTTACGCACGAAATGAGGCTCAGGACACGAACACTTATCGAAGAGTGAGATTGAATTTGATGAGTACTCGGAAATAATTCTGTTGATCTCGATCTTCCCAAGAAGGCTCTCGCTTTTCAAGTGGCTCAAGTTATGAGGAAAAAGTCAAGGAAGGAAGTGTAGAGGTATGTGAACTTCTCTAATGTAGCAATTGTGATAGAGTACAAAAATATTTAGATATTAAAGTTTAGGATGAAAACCTATGGAAGAGTCTATTAAAACGATAAAGATCGTAACCATAATATCGATAATTTCTTTTATCATTGCATGGTTTATGGGGTCTGAGCTCCTTAAAGATTATTCGCAATCATATATATTTGGGGTCTCTTGGGGGACACTACAGAATACGGCGTTTGGAATATTTGGGAGCGCTGCGCTAACGGCGATATATGCTTGGCTTATATATAGTGTACAAAAAGAAAAATATCTTATTGATTCTGAGTCTTACCTAATAAACGCATGTGTAAGTGCTAAGAAAGCATTTATTCAGATTCAAGAGGCGTCTAAAATTTTGGAGAACGGTATTTTATCAAAGGAGGCTGAACCCACTTTTGTAGGAATTAATACTATTATCGAGGGCATAGGGACTCAGCAGCAAAAGATACAACCCAAATCAATATCTTTTCTGAGAAATTATGGTTTGGTGGTGTCGTTTAATGTTCTATTGTGTGACTGTCACGAATCAGCAAGACTATTGATTGCTGAACACCATAATTTGAAAATAAAATATGAAAGATGGAAAATATGCAACAATACTAAAAGATTAGCTCAACTTGAGACTGACTCTAATAGTCAACTCTTAGATGAAGCTAAAAGTTGTTCAGAAGAAGATTTACGGTTGTCTGTCAATAAATTGAGTTGGCGCCTCAGTGATTTGATCACTCGTTCTAGTTTGGCTATTCAACAACTTTATTTACTTCAAAAGAAGCAAGATCAACTTCAATCGATTGGTCAACGGATTGATGAAGAGGCAAGATATTTCCAGAAAAATATCGATGTTGAAGTTCCTGTTGTTGATAAGAAAACAATAGCGGAGCATCAGATTAAGGTTATCAAGAGTGTTTCGGCAATAGAAGGCCTATTGTCGTATGCTAATGGCCCTGCAATAGCTATATTAGGGGAAAATCCATATCTTTATGCGAATGAATTGATGAGCATGCTTAGAATTCTACGGGGATCTCAACTAGAGGTGTCGATATTGTATGAATCTGACAAAAAATTAAATTTCGATATTGGGAGAATTGTGGAGTTGTTTGAAGGATTAATTCGTAACTTGCAAGTGACTATATCATTGAGTGTATCACTTAAAGCAGAGTTCATTAATCGCTTGACCAGCCAAGGTATAGACCCTAATACTGTTTACCGAAATGATCCAAAACTAGTTGAGTTGACTGTAGAGTTTCTGAGAGAAAAAACCCCATATAGAATGATAGAATCATCTATTGATGAAATTCTTAAAATAATCCGTTCGGACGACTTTAAGAGTCGACTGAATTTTGGTGGATATAAAGGTGCCTCTGACGAAAAATAACATTATTCAGATGGTAAATAAAAAAGGATACCTGAAATAACGGTATCCTTTTTCATGCCAGCTGTGAGTTGGTAAATGCTTTTTATCTTGTCGACCGACAAGATGAGCCACAAATCTGAAGATCTTGAGAGGCTGCAACCGACGCAAAGTCGTATAGAGACCTAAACGCCGTTGTCATTACCAGTCTCGTTCCCGGATGGCTTCCTCTGTATCGATCGGGATGTCGAACCATTTGAGAATGTAGGCCACAGTTTCGGCGATACTTTCACGAGCGACTGTCTCAATCTCGCTGTCGTTCTCGTCAAAGTCCTCTTGAAGGTCATTGATTCCACAGACTGCCTTGTCCAGTGTTTCCTGAATGATTTCGGTGTTGGTTTCACCACTTTCAAGCAGGTCGATGACCTTTTGGAGCTCGTTTTTTATCTTGTCTACCAGAAATGCGGGGAAGTAGTCATCCCGGTACATTTCAGCCAATAGTTGATAGTTAGTGTCAAAGGCTTTCATCAGACAGCTCCTTTCTTTGTTTTCAGTCGAAATGCTCAACTTTCATGGGTAATGCAGAAAATCTCCTTATTCACATCAAAGTAAATCACCATCAACTCATCAGTGATTTTGGGGTTGAAGGATAGATCCAGAATAAATGCTTGTTGTGCGTTTTCGCCTTCGCCATCAGTCAAGCTGCCGAATCTTTTGAGTTGCAAAAGATCCACCATTGCCGGGAAGGTTAATTTCTCCAGTTCGATCCCCGGGAAAAGATCATGGGCTATTTCTTCGCCGACGTCGTCCCGATGGAAGCACATGAAGAAGGTGGTGACTTCATGGTACGGATTGCTCTCGTCAGCCAGTGCTGCTTTGATGGCAGTTTTTGCTTTATCAGCTAGTTCCTCGGCATCATCCAGCATTTTCCCAACAACTTCCATTGCTGCAGGATTGGCAGTCAGGTCTTCTTCTACATCAAAGATAAAAGGCAACCCTGTTTCTTCAGGAAACGTAAAGATCTCTTCACCAGGGGTATAGGTAAAAGAGATGCGCTTGCAATTCAGTTTCATGTCAGTACCTCTTTATCCTTCAATGGTGGCTGTCTTAACCCCCTTTTTCAAGGATCCGTAGACTGTCACCGCATGGTCCGTGAACATCTCGTCGCAGTCAAACCAGGCTGTGAAGCTGCCACCGGATGTGACGGACAGGCTTGTAATGCTGATTCGCTGGGCAAGTTCATCCTCCGTGATGGGGTCTATTTCCGGATTGCGGGGATTCTCATCATCCTGAGAGAGCCAGTTGTTGGCTAGCTCGGTCAGGCTCTTTGCTGCAAGCTCCCGCATGGCTTTATCCCAGGTTTCACAGGCGGCCAGCAGTTTTTTGGCGGCACTGCGTGCGCGGGTCCAGGAGGGCTTACTCTCAACATTGACCTCCAAAGAAATGCTCACGCTCCTTCCACACCACTGGATTTCGCCTTCGAAGGCATCATAGTTTTTGTCCAGTATCAGTTCCCCCAGTACCTGATCCTGAATCACCACTGGTTTGTGGTAATCATCTAGAACGGCCTGAAGTTCTGGGCAGTCCTCATGAGCATTAACCACCTGAGAGATACACCAGGGGCGCACAACCAGTCCCTTTGCCCATTCTTCCTTCATCCGATGGATTTTGAGGCGGCAGATTTGTTCGCTTTGGAAGCGTCCCCAGCCTTTGTCGCTATTGCGTTCCTCATCGGTGACCGGCCACTCCAACCGCTCTTCTTTGGTACTGAGCGTATCAGTGTCACAGAACACCATGCCCAGTGTCACTACGGTCATTTCCCAAAAGTTGCCCCTGTTGTTGTAGCCGCCACCGATGCAACGATTGATTAACCCTCTCTGTCAAAATACTTCCTAATTGTTAATCAGGAGGGCACGGAGACAGACAAATGGGTAGCCCCTATCCTCTCGAAAAGAAAAATCAAATCCTCGGAAGAATCCTTTCAAAAGAAATCACAGTCGCACAGGCGCACCGCGAGTATGGGATTGCAGAAAGCTGTCTGTACCACTGGTTGAAGGCAGTCAAAACTTCAGGAGCGCAACCCGCACAACGCGCTCAGTCCGCTCCTTTGCCGCGCGGTATGAATCTTCGAGCGGCAATCGTTGCCGAAGGGTATTGCCAAGAGGTTGGTTTTGATTCCCCGGTGGCCGGTAAATACTGTCGAGCCAAAGGCATAACTCTGGAAGAGATCAAGCGCTTTAGCGCCTGGCTTGCGCAGCACGATGGCGATGTCGTGCTTTCTGCAAGCGCACGGGCTCGCGAGCAAGAGCTGATCAACAAGGTCCCTGAGCTCAACGAAGAGCACAAACAGCAAAACCGAGAGCTGCAACGCAAAGAAAAGGCACTGGCTGAAGCCGCGGCTTTGTTGGTGTTGACAAAAAAAGCGCAGGCGATCTGAGGGGACAAGGAAAAATGATCGGCGCCCGGGATCGCCGTAAAGCTGTGGAGTTGGTTACGGAAGCTGTTGTGGCCGGTGCACGTGCTGTCGAGGTGTGCAAATGCTTGGGCATTGCTTTTCAGCAGTTACCTCAAGTGGCGTGATTGCCCGGAAAACGAGGACCAGCGTCCGAAGCGCGAATTTGCAGGCAACCCGCGAGCGCTGTCATCAGAGGAACGCCAGGTTGTGTACGAGCGTTATTGCCAGCCCGATGTCTGCGATTTGAGTGTCCGACAGGCCTTCTATGCCTTGCTGGACAAGGGCGAGTATCTGGCCTCCGAGTCAACGGTGTACCGTGTTCTGCGCCGTTTCAAGGCCAATGCGCGCCGTGACGGAGTTCGCTCCGCTATCAAGCGGCACAAGCCGACAAGCTACGAGGCAACAGGGCCCAATCAAGTCTGGACGTGGGATATCACGTATTTGCGAGACGTAGAGCACTCAACGCGCTTCTACTACGCTTTCGCGGTGATCGACATCTATAGCCGCTACATGGTGCACTACGACGTCTTCGAGGCCGAGACGGCCCAAAACGCAGTGCGCTTTCTAAGCGAGGCAATGGATAAGCACTACATACGACCTCGTTGTTTGGTTTTGCACTCGGACAACGGCGCGGCTATGAAGGCCGCTGAAACGCTGGGTTTGCTGGCGGTGCGCGGCGTGGAGTTCTCTCACAGTCGGCCTCGGGTCAGCAACGATAACCCCTACAGCGAGTCGCTGTTCAAAACCATGAAGCACACCGGCCACATGGGTAAACGCAACTATCACAGCCTTGAGGAATGCAAAAAGGGATTGGCTGCATTTGCCAGAAGTACAACGAGCAATGGGTGCACAGCGGCATTAACAACGTAACCCCGTGGGCGCGTTTTAGTGGCGCGGATGCAGCAATTTGCGAGGCACGACGCGTGATGCTCGAGAAGGCCAGACAACAGCATCCGGAACGATGGATTGTCGGTCGAGTGATGAGGTGCGAGGCCGCCGGAAGCCAGTGGTTGAATCCGGATAGACAGATTACTTCATTGAAAGTTGCTGCCTAAATCAACAACAAGCAGAAAGACTCCTCATTGAATTTTTTGAAGTACCTTGACAGATACCGAAACAAGTTCGGATGGTCTGGCCATCAATTTCAATCTGCCAGTGCTTATTTGTAGTGCGGTTGAAGAAGTTTTTCATTTGCATAGCTCTAGCTCAATTTATTCAAGAGTTGGGCTCTATTTCGTATGCTCCTCTACTAGGCGTTATTTAGGTACATTGCGATCTTCTTTTCCAAAAGTTCATCCATGTCCTTGCAAAGGCGCTTGACTTTGTTCTGCTCATGGGCGTAGTACCAGATGATTTCTTCGCCAGGACGGAGCAGCAACTGATCTCCATCTGCCTCTTTCCAGAATTCTCCTAGGACGTAATAGCGCTCGTCATGTAGCGAAAGCTCAAACATGTCAGACAGTCCTATGTCCACACCAACAGATACATGGATGCCGGAGGTCAGTCGAAAGAGCTCATGCACCCGAGCAGGAAGCGTGAAGCCCAATTCTCTTTCTTGATTGGCAATCTGTTCTTCTGAGGCTGCCGGGAGGATCGAGTCGGACTGATCAATCACTTTTGCCAAAGCTTTGGAGAATTTTGGGTACTGTCGGTGTAGCTCCGGATATGAAGCCTTGAAAGTCTTTTGTCTTTCTGCCTGGATCTGCTTTTGAGCTTGGCAGAACTCATCAAGTTCTCTCTCGTACTGCTCTTGATAAAGACCACTGATTTCAAAGGAGGTCCCGCTCTTTTCTAGAATGCCGGCAGCTCCTTTTTGACTGCCGAGCAAAGGGACCCATTTGAAAGCATGCTTGCAGGGCTTCAGCCTGAGGAACTCGCCGCGACTCAGCAAGGTCTCCAACTCTGATTCATGATCGGACCACCAGCTAAACCAGCTTTCTGGAGTTTCTTTCCCTTCGACTAAAGCTAGCAGTTTGGCTGTCAGTATTGCGTTGTTCATTGACGGATCCTCCGTGTGGAGGGATCCCGGTAGAAGACTTAAATATCGAGATCCGACCACCGTGATGGGGTGGCGGCCTGTGGAGGAGGGTTAGCCGATTCAATATCGGTGGAGCTTGCCTCCACAGGATCACAATTGCCTATTGGGAAGACTTAATCCCACCAGAAGTACCAAATTTTGGACTGTCTCAAAGAGTCAGCAAGACGTCCGACCGTAGCCTCATCTTCAGAGCTTTGATCGATCACATCGGGGCAGACGCCGTAAAGCTCTTGTGCCAACCCCAAGGCTTCGTTCATAGGCACCGGTTTGGGGACTGACATCTCCAGTTCGTCATGAGACACGACGATAGGGACGGCTCCGTACTTTTCATACCAATGTTTGGCAATGGTCATCATATCTTCGGTATCCGGACAATCGTTCCATCCGCCAAACGGTAACCAGGCAAAGATTTCCCAGGGATTCTTAACCGGAATCTTGGCCAATATGATCGGATGCGTTAGATTCGTCTCCGAATTCCACCATGCGCAGTGATCGATAGCTTCACCGCCGGCAACTTTCCCGAGGATTTCTTCATCCCAGTCTATTTCGTCGTCCTCGGCCTCGCACCGCCGATCCTCGAGCAAACTATCCAGAACCTTCGATACATCTTTGAGTGGCTTTTCAAGCAGCTGCTTGCGGTATTCAGCCACCTTGTCCGGGTCAAATTTGTAATCTTCCGCACCATCGTTTGCATGGTCAGAGTTGAAGATAAGCGTTTCCCACAAAGTTTCGTCTTCAACAATCAGGACGGGAACAAAGCCGTCTCGCTGTCCGTATCGGGTCGCATAAGCGAGCGCAGCTCGCAGTGGATCGTCATCGGGCATGGGCGGAAAGTATTCGGTCGGGCAACCCAGATACTTCTCAAAAGCCTTGGCCAAGGGGGTAGGGCCATCCCAGTCGACGGCATTTTTCTGGATGTTCTTCCAAGCATCCCATCGAGTTTGAATGACCTCGGCCATTTCTTCGTAGTAGCGCTCATCAAAGGGGACGAAGAGATAGGCTTCGTCCTGAAACTCTTTGCAGAAATAGCGCTCAGCTCCGAACAAACGGTAAGCGTGGTCATCAACGTCGCAAGGGTAATACGGCGGCTGTTGGTTATCGCCGTAGTAGTAGCGGGCAAATTCGTATCCCTCGTTGTTCAGCATGGATCTCAGAAGTTTGCCGTCGAGCTTATCGCGGATGAAGTCTCTCAAGTCTTTGGGATTTTTGAGAGCTTCCGGAAAGTCGTGGGAGAAGGTTTCTCCCATGAGTTGATGTTCGATGCACCATCTCAAAAAGATGGCCAGATGATTGAATGCGTTGATTTCATCAACGGGAAGCTTTTTATCTCTGACAGACTCCAGATGCCACTCGGCGTTGTCGAGAAGTTCATTCGGAACATCTTCTTCTTTCAGAACATTGGGTCGCGTAGGGTCAACGACCCAACTGACTGCTCGCAAGTGCTCGAGCAGAGCATCTGCTCCTTTCTCGGTGTGAAATGCTGATTCTTCCCGATAGAGTGGAATGACCTGGTAGAAGTTCACTTCATCCCCATCGGGAAGTTTGCAGATACTGGCATCTTCGTCGCCTGCCTGTGCACCAATCAGCATGGCCGAACTGAACGGGACGTTGTCGGCATAGGGTTCCGGATCGTCAACTGCATGCCCCCAACCCAACCAAGTGTCCATTTGACCGGGTAGACGCGCTAGATCTTTGAGCAATCGGATTGGCCAATACCACTGTCTATCTTTGGATTGGATATCCCAATCCTTAGGCAGTGCAATGACTAGTTCCGCCCGTTCGAGAAGCTTTTCCTTGAGCTCGTCAGGGACATTCATACGATGAGCACCCATTCCCATCGTGACGAGCGTGTAGTAGGCACTCTCATCGTGGGGAGGTATCACACAAATGTCGACGTGGATGTCGGGCGATACGATTTCGTGCAAGATGTTTGTGACCGAACCGAAAGACTTTTCGATATGGCTCATCACGCAAGTCATCTCATCATGAGTGTAGAGTTCAGTCATTTGCCACCTCGTTTTTCTTACGTGTTCAACGGAGTATTTTCGCTAGAAGCGCAACCACTTGAACAAAATCCATAATCCAAGCCCGGTGAAACAGGCCAGCATGATGAGCAGGTTTTTGCTCGGATGCTCGAACCAATCCAACAGCCAGGGAACTCCTCCAAATAGGAGTGCCAAGACTGTTAGTGCAAGAACGAAAATCGGAATTCCGTTCATCATGGTTCGAACCCAACAAAGTGGAGGCAAGTTCTGCAATGAACCTGCCTTCACAGGTTTAATCAATCTTGAGGCATTCCATTCCCATACGAAATCTTGAGCGTCATGCCTGGGAGGGCAACACCCTCAGAAAGCTTGATGTCGTGTATATCGTCTGCGGAGAAGCCAATGGTTTGACCATCTTCAAGCGTTTGGTCACATTCAAGAACATACGATGCCATCGCAGATAGGAATCTCCAAACATCTCCTGCAGTGGCCCCTTCTACGTCCAAAACCTCCATTTCGCGGCGGCCAAAAGTCTCCATGCCATAAGTGTAGGCACTGATGGTTTGGCCATTGCTGTACAGACCAACCCAAATCCAGGCGTGGATCGGGAGATCGTCGTCCTTCATCGCTTCGGCCCCCGTCTTGTAGAACTTGGGGTCGAAAACTACACCGCTGGTGTAAACACCGGTAACGTATTGCTGACGGCAGCACGCATCCATTAGTTTTACAAACAGCTTGCCGCGCTCGATCAGGTCATCATCTTTTCCGCCGCAGACCGCAACCATGATGTGTGCGCAATGCTCCTTGGCTGCATTTACAGCTTCAGGCCACATCCAGTTGTTTTCGGCATTGGTTTCAGCCTCGTTGTTGGGAATGGGGAAGGGCATCAGACTGATGGCGGCGATCTTGTCTCCAACGTCAAACACCAAAGCGTCGTCTCGCTTTTCTCCATCTTCGTCACTCTCTTGAACAGTAATGTTCCACTGCTCCTGCAAGTCACGAATCAATTGCTCTTTGTCCCAACGCCCTTTGGATAGAAGCACGAAGCCGGCAAAAGCGCCCTTCTGATCTGCTTGCTTAGAGTCGCCAGCTTCGTTTTCGTCGGTGTCTTCCTCGTCGTCAAGCTCTTCATCGAAGACGGCATTGTTCTGAAGCCCGCGGATGAACTCTTCGAAGCTGTAGGCCAAGTGCGTAATCTTGTAGTCTAGTTCTTGATCCACATGAACTACGGCAGGTTCGCCCTCAGGCCCGCAGGCGCGATAGTCCAGGAAAATTGCATCGTGACCGGCACTGGGACAGTCGCAAATGGCCACACCGATCGACGGGTATCCCCATTCGCTCACCAAAAAGCGGCTTCCCAACTCACCGCACAGTGAATATTGTTTATCTCGTCCGATACCGTAGATTCCGGTAATTGCCACGTGATCTTCGGCCCAACTCGTTGGTTCATTGGTCGGGTAGCAAGTGTTGACGGGGGTTCCACCGTTGTGCTGCTTCATGAGCGAAATGTATGAGGCAGGCAGTTTGTAGCCAAGTTCCTTTTCAATATCGGCAATCAGCTCATCGGATGGCGGCTCACTTACGTATTTGTCCAACGCGTACTCGGAGTCATTCCAGAAATTTGTGAAGTCGAATCCCTCAAAAGGCGAGGAACCAGGAGTGAACTTGACTTTCTCTGTTTGACGCAAGCGTTGGCGGATTTTACGAGCACATTCCTGAATCACCATAGGAGCGCATTCATCGTTGGGATCGAGTTCAGCCCAACGCCGGGCGTACGGAATAGCTTTTTCCTCCTGTTCGGTCATGTACTGGTATCCGTAGGCCATTCGCATGTACCACTCAGCCTTATCGGAACCTTCTTCTCGAACGTTTTCAAGAACTTCAATGGCACGTTTGAGAGCTTTTTGTGCTTCGTGTGTCGCTGTTCCCTCTTCATGATCGCCAAGGATGGCGTAGTTTTCCAATGCTCGAGCCAGTGCATAAGCAGATCGGTAGGTCTGCTGATCCTTTGGTATTGATTCCAACGCTCTTACGCACTGCGAGTACTCGTCTTGATCATTCCAGTCATCAATCTGCTTGTAAAAAGCTTCAACGGTCTCAAGCGAATACTTCAACGTAGTCTCAGACGAAGTCTTATCTTGGTTGGCTTCTGATTCGGGAGCTTGGTCTCCTGAATCTTCCTTTGGATCGGGATCCGGCTGTTTCGGACTCTTTAGGCCAACAGTGCCAGCTTCTCGACGGAAGACATGGAAGCTGGCCCACTCCACAGGCGATTTTTCAAAGAAGGCTTTTGCTTTCTTCACGACAGCACGAGCGTCCCATGCAATGAAGTCAACGTAGCCGCATTGTGTGCCGGTTGCTCCACCTATCAGCGTGATGATGTCTTCACCGTCTCCTTCGGACAGAGCATTCTCGAGCTGCTCTCTGAACTCAAAAATTCGTTCACTTTGATCCTCACCGGTGAATCCGTCCAACGGGTAAATGAGGAACCCGGCGACAACGCCATCATCAAGTAAAGAATCTGTGAAGTCGGTTTCGTTGGATAGATAATCATTGATTAGTGGCACACAGCAAGTCGATCCCGCGATGACATCCAAACGCCAATCGGCATCTGGATCATCGTCCGGCTTGAGTTGGTAACACAATGCGGAATTCAGGCATCCCTTGGGATCCAAGGATAGATCCATCCCCAGACTCTCCAGTTTCTTCGGCAGTTCGGTGAGTAAAATACCCTGATCGTCAAGGGGTTGGTCAAGAGCCTCGAAACTGTCGACGTATCGCATGTGCGGAATTTCACCCAACACTTGATCCGTGAGTGTGGTCAAGGCCCAATAAACCTTTCCTTCCTGCTCTTTGAGATCGGAGAGCAGTTTTTCGCAGTACGCTTTCAAGGCAACACGTTTCTCATCCGTTTGTTCCACCCAAATCCGAACGTCGCGGCCGGTGATGTCGAAGTCATTGGTACGCATGCCGACGTCGCCTAAGCGTTGTCGGCCAACCAAGATATTCCAATGCTCGGAAACTTCCTTCGGAGCGTGCTCCTGGAAGTACACCAGTTCAAACAGATTGACCTTATCGCCTTCAGGGCTCAGGACCACTTCGTGTTTCTGACCGTTGAACCCAATTTCAAAGGCAACCTCTTCAAATGCCAAGTTGAAAATTGCTTCAAATCTGTCAACGAGTTCTTGCCCGCGTTCATGGTTCTTGTCTTCGTCAATGATTTTCCGAAGATCAGCCTCTTGATCCATGAAGGCTTTCCATGCTTTGATCGTGCGTTCGCGGAAGCATTCACGGAATAGAGGCATGCTCACACCGTACCGGCACTTCTCGATGAACTCTTCGGTGTCTTCATCGCCTGGCAGAGCTTCAAGAGCTTTTTCAAAGTAGGGCAGGGCACGGTGCTCTTGATCGAGATAGAAATAGGCGTAAGCCATGCGGAAATTCCACCGGTGATCGTCCCGGAACTGTTCTTCGTGCTTTTTGAGAAGGGCTATGGAGTGTTTCAGCATGTCGCGATCATCTGCGGAGGCCTCATTGTTGTATGCACGGGCCAATTCGCAGTCCATTTCTGGCGTACGTTCGTCTTCAGGGATGGCTTCCAGTGCATCAATGATTTTTCTGAACTGATCCTGCTCGTTCCAGATTTGGCATTGTTGCATGAGGTCCATATTTGTTTCCTCCTCAGGTTCTGGTGGCGTCTCATCGGAGACAGGATGAAACACACCTTGATCGTCACGACTGAAAGCAGATCCGTACGGGGCTTTCAGCAGGGGAATGATGTCGGGATCGTCGTTGCAGACGGAATTGAGTGCATAAAGGCCGGAGTGGTTTGGATCATCCATATACGGCTGACTTTCATCGCCGGCGGTGAAGCGCCAGCCACTATCCCAGTCGTCGTCCGGTTTTTCTCGGTAGCAATAGCCAACCTTGCAGCCCTCAACCATGATTCGGTTTGTTGCCAAGCATCCGTTTGCGCCGGTCCAGTCCGAAAGAAGAGGTTTCATCTCTTCTTTCGGGACATTGAAGTTTTTGTTTCTGCCGCCCGATTCGTAGAGATCTTTACGAATCTCTTCGCAGTCCTTGGCCATTGCCAGCATGTCTTCATCATCCACCAATTCCCGAAGATCGTAATTGAGCGGATTTTGGGCAAAGTCTGACAGCGCTCGGTTCAGTGCATGATGTTCTTCGGGCGTTGCAGTGATGCGCATGTGCCTGTTGGGGATCTCACAATCATCAAGATCATGGAGATTCACATAACCGTTGACATAGCACTCCAGCATGATGGCGGCCAGATCGGTGATGACATCGATGGCGAAATGAAAATCCATTTCGACGCCGTTGGAGTGAGTGAACTCTAGGTATCCGGCAGTTTGACGGAAATTCCAGTTCTGCTTGTCCAAGCCGATCTTTCTGAAGATCTCGCTCAGTGAAATCTCATCCTGTTGTTGATCAGCTAGGAACGCAACGAGGTTTAGGCTATCGTCAGTTCCGCCAATGTAATTGCGCCAATATTTTTCGATGTACATGGCTGACTCCAACATTCAACTGAGGAGAATTCAACTTGAAGAAGTATGACTTATTTGTGTATGTAGCCTAACTTCATCATTAAAACCGTATTGAATAATCCGATTAAAAAGAAACCAGCAGCGTCGCTAATGACGGGACCTGAATGATTGCTGATTTGTTCTTGGTTTTTGATTTGTATTGCGAACTGCTTGCTGTAACGTTTTTTGCAAAAATACAAAGGAAAAGTGCCTGTCAGGAATGCGGCGGCCAGAGCTGCAACCCAACTCAGACGATAACAAAGTGGAATAAAATTGGGCCGAATGTTGCATATGAACACCATTGCAAAAGAATTGTGCCGTCGAGTTGATTGTGCTACCGAGCCGACCATCGTTCGGCAGAGATCCAAATCCGACCAATAACAGACAAACACTCAAACCTACAGCGCAATTTCTTGTCCTCACCTCAGGTCTGTTGATGGATCATGGCGGCGACTTGGCAATCCGGACAGAATTCGATGTACAGCGTTCCCTCCGTGTTGTCGGTAAGCGTTGTCCATTGAATTTGGGCCAAATACTTCATCGGACGTCCACAATCGGGGCACTTGACGTGTTCACAGTCTTGTACCCAGTTGGCGAATCCTCCAACCGTGTTGAGATCATCCGCAAAAGCTCCGTAAAACGGAGGAACAGGCGTTGAGCTCAGTCCCCACTTGTTGGAAGCCATTGCTTCGAAATCTTCTTCAGTGAAATAGCACTTAGTGGACTTGGAGCCGTCAAAAAGTTCAGAGGCCATGGCTTCGCTAGAGCCATCTAATGAGAAGCGACTGAATGCTGGTCTTTTGAGAAAACCTACGCAGTTCGGACAACATGTCGCTGTGAAAATGCCGTCAATGCCGAAGGATTTGAGGCGTTCGTCCCTGCCGTCCATAACGAAGATGTCAGCCATTCGCCCACCACAGTGAGGGCATACGTCCTCTCTAAGGCGGCCGATTCGAATGGGGGAGTCATTGGGGTTTTCACACTGAACAAGTGCAAAACAAGTTTCGAAATTCAGGCTGATGCGCTGTCCTGTCTGATCGAAGGTCCAGCCTCCTAACTCAGCATACGAAGCCGGACCAACATACAAACCGGAAGTCCACGGTCGCGGGTGTTGTTCCAACTCATGAAGCGTAGATAAAGCAACGTCGTCACCTTGCATGGCGAGACATGACATAAGATCCGCAGCCTCGCTGTAGCTGTTGGTGTTCAATAACTTCGAGATGAGTTGGTCTCTAACGTCAGCAGGAGCCTTGTAGTAAATCTCATTGGGTCGGTAAACCTCTTCCAGTACGGCTTTTCTTGAAATTTCAGGGCTTAGGGCGTCGTGATAAGAAAGGAGGTTTAGGAAGTTTGTATATTCCGGATCTTCCCATTCTTCGACCTTTTTTATGCCTTTGAGAACTGAGGCCTGAACATCACGAATATGCTCGGATGACCACGCAAGAACCTCCTGACGTGTCCTTTCACTCTGGCACTTCCAACATAACCCCTGATAACCAAGAGGTGTTCCACATTGAGGACAACGAAAACCTAGCTCTGTCATTGACACCTCCTGTGATTGCCTCAGACTCAACACATTGCTGATACTGTTAGTGCCTACTACGATCGTATTCTCGCCAACAGTAGGGAGTCAATGAGGATATTTATCGAAGATTTATCACCGAATATACGAGTCGGAAATGGGGCTTTTCTTCATCATCGGTACAACAAAAGCCATGCACCACTGAGCACTAGAACAAAGCCGCAACCACAGAAGATCAAGCGAAGCAAACCACGTGTCAAGTATGTGTTGTATGGCTTCCCTACCGGGTCACAAAGCCAGTTCCAGTTCTTCCAGGCACCGATAATCAGAAGAACCCCTGCAAGTAAACAGAGAACATCATTGTTTTCTGCAAAGAAATGGGACAACCAAGAGTCAACGTCTTTCATCATCGATCCCCTACGGAGTGGTCCGTATCTAATGCGAATAGCTAATGAGCATGATCTCAACTCCATCGGGTTTTGACGAAGCAAACTTCGTCAAAAACTGGTCGATGACTTCGTATGCTTTGGAAGGATCCACATCTTTTTCAATATTGAAGCCAAGCAAATACCGTCCGTCTGGGTCTCTTTGGCTAGACGAAAGACGAACACCGACTAAGTTTTCTGATGCCTGTTTGAATGGCTCGATGACCTTGGTTGTGAGTTCGTCTTCTGAAATAGCGCTTTTCTCAGATTCGATAACAACACAATAGTCGGCATCAACATCAACCTGCGGGTTGTCATGATTAGCGAATGCAGGTGGTTGACGCCCTATCAATGTCACTTCGATCCCTTTGGGGACCTTGGAACTGAATTGCTTCACAAACTTGTCGATGTTCTCGTAAGCCAAGGCGGGATCAGCGCCTTCATCTAAGATGAAATGGAACAGATACCGACCACCTGCATCTTCTTCACCAGCGATTAGACGGATCCCATCTACCTTGCTTGATGCTTTCCTAAATGGGTCGACGACCTCTTTGGTAAGCGACTCTTCCGTAAAGGCATCCTTTTCGACTTCAATGATTACGGTGAAATCTGAATTGCTGGCGTTATCGGCGGCAACAAACACTTCATCAATGCTCAACAGATCGACTCCATTGCCTGTCAGGACAAGAAAGCCGTTTTCGTTGAGTGTGGCTTCAATATCGGATGTATAGCGTCCGCTTTCAGTCTTTTGAACTGCCCCTTGACGATGTAGTGTTTGCAAAGCGCTTCGAATCTGGTTGGTGAAGGCTTCCTGAACAGTGAGACTGGCTTTTCCACTTGGGTCTTTGGCGGAGGCTTCAACTTTGAAGGAACTCTTCAGATTAGGTTTGAACTCAAAAGCGCCGTTAACCACCAGATCGGCTCCTTCCGTATTCACGTTGAACTTATCAATTACGCCATGGAGACCATTCAAGGAGAAAGTGCGTTCGCCCTGCATGTCCGGGGAAGGGCAGATGCCCGGAAGGTTCGTTACAACAGCCCCGAACATCAATCTTGAAAATTCACAAGGCAACCAAACTTGCGGTGGTGTGGAAATGGAGCCCTTTAGTTGCACATTGAAGGCAGGCTGCGCCTCGGGTTGGATATAGAGGTCTTTGATGTCAATATCAAAGTCCATACGATTCTCAGGCTGTCCATCGGTTGTATTGGCCGTGCTGTACATCTCGATCTTGTAGCTCTGCGGTCCGGCGGCATTGGGTCCGATAATCGGACCGATTTGATCTCCCTGTGTATCAAAGGACAACGACAGCTTCAACGGTGAGCCTTCATAGAGCAGGCTTATTTTTTTATCTCCGAAGATAAGGCGCTCATTTTCGAATTTTGTCTCGGACTGAGACATGTGACCCGAGATGGAAAGCTTCTCAACTGTATTTTTGCCAGAATCGACTTTGATGTCGGCTCGAACCATTCCGTTGCCGAGTACTTCCTCTCCAACGGTTGCTTTGTCCCACTGCATCTCGAAGGATGCAGGCATCATGTCGATGGAAAAGATCAGTTCGATGCGTGGATTCGATTTGAGGAAAATTTCTGCCTGAGGATCCTCAATTCGGATTGGTGTCAGCTTCAGTGTGGGGTGAAGACCTGGGATCAACACACCATCGAAAACGATGGCAGGGGCGGCAACAGAATGTTGTCCCGGTTGTTGACCGTCTGTGTCGATACCGGCAGTCAGTTGAACATTGCGCTTCAGAAAGGCTTTCTCGACTTGAATTTCGCCGTCGTACAAAGGTGACGAGATATAGCGATGCTCGCCAACGCGACGGTCAAATTGGTTCAGCTGCCACCAGGCAAGACCACCGTAGGACAACAAAGCGACGACACCAACTGCAGCCACGATTTTGATCACTTTGCTTGTTGTCATTGCACATCTCCTTCAAGTCGAGAAGCGGCATCTATGATTCAGCGCCAGCTTCGATCAGCATGGCAGTCAACTCCTCAAGGCCGGTTGCTGTAGCGTAAGCGAGTGCACCTCGGCCTTCAGTATCGCGAACATGTACGTTTGCGCCATTTGCCAGCAATACACGGACAATATCGATGTTTCGTTCACGTATGGCTTGCAAAAGAGGCGTTTGACCAGTTCTTGGAGCGGCATTGATATCTGCTCCAGCACGTATCAACAGTTCGGCAATGACGAGACGCCCCAGACGAGCAGCTTCACAAAGCGGTGTTTCGCCGTTTTTTCCTGGACGATTGGGATCAGCTTTGACGGACAGAAGCTTTTCCACACAGCCAACGGCACCAGCACGGGCAGCAACAAGAAGCGGCGTTTCCCCGGCATCATTGCGTTCATTCACATTTGCGTCGGATGCAGACAAGATCAGAGTGAGTGTTTCCAAGTCGCCTTGGCGTGCGGCCTGGTGCATGGCATTGATGCCATAGCGGTCCTTGGACAAATGGATCGGATTTTTGTTTCCGTGCAGCATGCCAAAAATGCCGCTGTCTCCAGATGTTTGTTGCTGACGATTTATCAAGGCCGAGAGAACGTCCGGCATACTGTTGGCGGCGGCGAGATCCATAGCCGTACGCCCGTCGCGGTCCGTCATAGTGATATCAAGATCAGCTCGCTTTAGAAGTCGAAGAGCAGCTTCGCTTCTTCGTGCAAGGATCATCAGCATGAGCGGCGTTTGCCCTTCTCGATTTTGGGCATTGATATCTGCTCCGGCCTCCAGTAACGCTTCACCCACCAAGGCATTTCCAGACCACGAAGTCCAATGCAAGGCCGTACGTCCTTCTCGATCTGCAGAAAGGGGGTTGGCTCCGGCTTTAAGCAGCAGTTTGACGATTGGCAGTGCTCCATCTCGTGAAGCCATCATGAGTGCAGTCATGCCTTCGCCATCAGTCTGATCAACGTTATCAATGCGTTTGAGGATTGCAGAAACAACCCCTGCTTGTCGTCCTTTGACAGCTTCAAAGAGTACCTTGTTGAGCATGTTCATCCTCCGATCGTCAGTTAAGCTCCGACGGGGTAAGTAGACTCAGGCCGGCACGTTGTGCGGCGTGGCGCGCAGGGGCGAGCTTCAGTGAGTCCAATAGCAGGAAAATGTAGGAGTCGGCATTGAGTTCGAGAGCTGCAAGCTTGATGGGCCATCCCCATTGATGACAGATCGCATCGAACTTGTTTGCAAACGCAGGAACATCATCGTCAGGTTGAATATCCAATGGTATGGATTCGAACCCTGCCTCTCGAATTGGGGCGAAGTTGATCAACCCTTCCAATAAAGCACAGAAGTCCTCACCTTCCGATTTCCAGTCCACTTCAGTCGCCATATCCAGCGATATCAGAAGATCTGCAGTTCTTCGGGCCAGAACATCAGCGCCTTGGCTGCCGCCTTCGGCAAAGAGACCAAGTGCCATCATCTGGAGTTCAATCTTTCCCCGTTTGAGCGGACTGAGGGTACAGGTCAGAAAGTCCACCATTCCACGAACGGGGCCGAAAGGATCCGACGGATTCAGCGTGCTGCAGACTGGAGACGGCTCCGTAATCTTGGCAGCTTGTCCCGATGCTTGACGGGCAGCCGCTTGACTCCGCATGCGATCAAAGAAGGAACTAGATGTTGACTCTGCACGCAAGGGTGTTTGTTGTCCCTTATGGGAGGATGCGTCGTCGTCCGCAACGCCAACAGTTTCTACGATCGTTGACGGGTGTTTTTTACGAATCCTGTCGAAGAAGCTCGCGGAGTTTGAGGTCGGGTTAGGTTCATCCGAGATGTTCGTATCCCTGGCGAAACAATCTCCATCCTTCTGTTCGGATATGTTGCCTGTGTTGGTCGGCTGTTCGGTATCGGAAGTTTGCCCATTGGCTATAGCATCAAGTTTTTCGATAGCCGTCAGCAGTTTTTCTACGACGCCGTCATTGCCTGCCGCTGACGCTATGTCCAGAGCTGTTCGGGCTTTTTCATCTTTAAGAGCAACATTTGCACCAGCCTTCAACAAAAGTTCGGTGAATGACTCAGCATGAGAAGGAGACGACAAGCCGGCGGCAGTCATTAGGGGGGTTGTGCCGGATTTGTCGGCGAGGTTGGGATCCGCGCCGCCCTGGAGAAGAAGTTGAGCCATGCTCTCGGCATCCTGACTGCCGTTCTTAGCGAGCAATCCAAGTGCAGTGACGCTGCCCGGCACTTTACAGAACGGACGGTCAATGCCTTTGGCGGACATTCTGGCGTTTGGATCCGCTCCTTTCCTCAAGAGAATGCCGGTAGCCAATTCGGCCCAGTTTGCTTCGCCGGCTCGCCAGCCTCGCCCAATGTTTTGCGCCAAGGTCAGAAGCGGTGTGAGACCTTCGGCATCTACGGGGGCATTGGCAACGGATTCGGTGCGCAGCATGGTCTCGAGTGCCTTCGCCCAATCATCGGCACTCAAATTGCGGGGAATGGAAGTTGAGGATTGCGGGGCCCAAAGCAACATGCGCATGGCGCTGGTGCCTTCCGTATCTCTGCCGCCACGAGCTTTGCCGTTGATCCTTGCCGTGGGATCTGCACCGGCATTCAACAACAACGTCATGACATCTACGGCCATAACGCTTGCGGCACATGACAGAGGAGTCAGACCAATCTGATCACCTTCGGATGCCGGTTCGTCCTGTGCTTCTCCCAGTGCGATCAAGGCTTGTATTTTTCCGACATCTCTCATCGAGGCGGCCTCACACGCGGTCGCACCACCTGAGATGAGCTTAAGCTTAGACGAATCGTCATTTTCATCAAATGCCTCGGCACCATAAACAAGCCAGGGTGCAACTAGGTGAGATTTGTTGGCGACAGCAATTTCTCTAGCGGTTTTGCCGATGGCACTTTTGGCATTGGGATCGACACCAAGGTTCTCGACAAGGATCATGGCGATTGCCAAAGCATCCGATTCGCTTTGCATGGCTTTTTCAATCGGAAGATCCACAAACCGTTGAAGTGCATCGCACAGGGCATGAAGAAGTGTGAAGCCCGTGCTGTCCAGGCGCTCGGTGGCCCGAACCTTACATGCTGCCAATGCTTTAAAAAACGGATAAAGGATTTGATCCACTGCGAAGAAGGCTGCAGTCCGACCTGAAGAATCCCTTGTATTTGGATTGGCACTTGCCGACAGAAGTGCTATGGCTGTGCACTCGACAGCATCTGGATGTTCCTGCCATTTATTTGGTCCTTTGGCAAGCCACATCAATGGCGTCATTCCATTGCGATCTTTTGCATTGGGGTCGGCTCCGCGCTCGAGCAGGATTTTGACGGCATCAGCATCCCCAACACGGGCTGCATGCGCAAGCATTGTCAAGCCATCATCATCAGCCGCATTGACCGAAATGGCTCGATAAAAGACCAATCGAGTCTGCGTTCCCGCAGCAAGATCATTGTGAAATGCGGCAGCAGGATTAAAGTGCATCAGTTGCAGAGAGGACGCCATAACAACTTCCCAAGTGAGAAAAGAAACACCAGGAACAACGGGGAACCTATGCTCCTGGTGTGCTCAAGTTGGTTGATTAATCCGTCAGAGATTGAACCCACGGATAGCGCAACCACTCACCTTCATCTGTCAAGAGTTCAACACATGCGCTGGCGGCATCATCCAGCCATTCTGCTGCTGCATCTTCCCCGGCGGCCATGCGCCAGAACAGCCCGCCAAAAAGATACGAGATGCCGAATTCACGCCATCCGGTGAATCGTTGACATGCTTCTTCAGCACAGGCTTCCAGAACTGATTCCGCTGTACTTTCGTCGATGAGTCCAACAAAATGTCCCCATCGAACGAGAGCGGCAGCACGTCCGATGTCCCAACCGCGCATCTGTTCGGGTGAAACTTTGTCTTTGAAATGGCGAGCGAAGAGCCACCGTTGCATGGCACCCGATGCGTCTTCCGGATCGAGTTCCTGTGCGATTTCTTCAAAGGTTTCGGCATTTGCATACTGGGCGTAGAGTGCTGACATGCCGCCGGCTTCCAAAAGATCGCCGAGGGTTTCACCCAGTTCTTCCGTATTGGTGATGCCCCAATATTCGCTGAGAATCGTACGAACCTTTTCCTCGAAGAAAGGCTCATGTTCTTCAGGATCAAGTTGATCGAGCTCGTGGCCGTTGAGGTTGCCCACAATGCCGCCCAACAGATAACCGAAGATCCTCGCTTCCTTTGAGCCGCGAGCGGCAGGTCGGGGTTCAGATTCCGTAAAGTCTGTCCGTAGCTGTTCGATGTAGCTCATGGCATTGTCGTAGCCTTCTTCGCGACTTTCGTCAGATCCGGCGTTCAGGTCAACACCCATGGACTGAGCATTGTTCTGCAGTGTTTGAATCAGCGCCTGAGGATCGAATTGACCACCATTTTGTGCGGCATCTACAGCCTGAAATGCAGCAGTCTGGGCTTGAGCAATGAGATCTTTTTGGTTGGCCATCGCCTGCTGCATCTGCGCTTTCATCATAGCCAACATCTCGGGATTGTTGCCGTAAAGCGATTCCATCATCTTCATCTGAGTATTGATCGCCTCTTCTTGAACTTTAAGCACGGCGTCTGCTTGTTCGCGCAGAAGTTGTTCAGTGTTCTTGTCTGGCATAGGTACTCCTTGCTGAATTAACGAAAATGGATTTGTCGAGGTGGTTGGTTTACTGATGAAATTCGACTAGGCTGATCTCCTGAGAAAGCGGGCTATCTAACGACTTCTTCAGACGTATCGGAGCCGTCGCAGGTTTCTGTCTCGTCTTGGTCGGGAGATTTGAATATTCCCGACCCGCAGATGCGAAGGAAGGAATGGAAAGCTGCCTGTTTGATTTTTGGTTGAGATTTGAACCATTCGAGGAGCAGATCAAAGATGGTCTTGCTGTCCCAAAACAGACCTTCCACGTATTCGTAACGCAACGCACTGCCGAAACCTGTACAAAGAAAAGCGTCTTGGCGTTCAGGATCTTTCAAGAGGGTCGCCAATGCTTCCCGTAATTGCGTTTTGTCTGCCTCCGAGACTTCAGGAGCAACGGTAAAGAAGACAATGCCGGCACTGATGCCTTGGCGCTCTAGTTCGATCATGCATTGGGCGTCGTTTTGGTTGTATCCGTTATGAAGTGCAGGGCACCGCATGACCAATTTTGTGGCGTCAAAAAGCAGATCACAATCAGGATCTCTATCCGGCTCTTGGAGTATTTCTGTGTCCTGATTTAGAAAATCATCCAGTGTGAAGCCGCTTGCTCCCGGGATGCATTCACGGACATATCTGACCAGATCTGGGAGCGCCAAGCCTTCTTCAGTTGGCTCATCGCGATAGATGCCGAGATCACTGAACCACTGACTTTGTACACTCTCCCCAAGAGTTTTTTGAACCATCCACTCAAGAGCTGCAAAAATGCCCGGGAGTTCATCTTCATCAATTGCAGCGAGCTCTGGTCCAGTAAAAACAAGTCGATACGTGCCTCCCTCTTCTTTTTTAGGCACCACTGTTAGCTCTGATGCGCGCAGGACTCGTTTCCCCACATGAGCTTCCAAGATGTGAGGTGAATCTACTGGTTGAAACCCAAACTCAAACCTCCAGTGATTCGTAAGAGATGCCGGAACGTGGCGCAGGAACTCTCGCAACGGGAAAGCCGTCAATCGCCAGCCTTTCGGAGATATGGTTAGGTGAATTTTGTCGACTTCTTGACTTAGTTCGACATACCATTTATCGGAGGCTACCGGATGGAAGATCTTTTCAATTTCCTCCAGGGCTAACTGCGTTGTAAGCGGTCCATCGTTACAGAGTTCTCGCAGATGCGATTCCGATTCGGAGAATTGCCGCCAGGCGTCAACTATGCGTTCGCGGAACGGGTGATAGAACGTCAGGGCGTTCAACTGCTTTTTCGACAACTGAATAAACTCTTTGGTGTCTTCGTCGTCGGGTTTGTACTCCAACGCCTTCTGCCAGTGATCCAGTGACTCAGTAATGCGGTCGAGGAAGAAAAGCGAATAGGCACGCCGAAAGTGCCAATAATGGTTCTCTCGGTCGCTTGGAGCTATAGAGTCAAGCAAGCGTAACGCCTTCTCAAGTGGCTCTACTTCGCCGGCTTTTGCTAAGTTGTTGTAGGCACGAGCGAGTTGACCGATCACGTCAGCCGTCTGTTCTTCGGGTGACAAGGCTTCGATGAACTTGATGATGCCTTCGTAGTCATCTCGTTCATTAAGATCGTTGATGTGAGCCATCAATGAGCTGGGTGTTGCACTCATGATCCTCTCTCCTCGAGGAACGAAACGACTGTATTGCTCAACACATGTCGGGATGCTCCTTGAATCAGTCTACTCGACAGTTTAGGTTTGCAGTTGACGACTGCATTACTGCCTGTAACTAGGTATTCAGACAAGGTACTAAATACCCCTAAGCAATTTTAATCAAAGAGATAGGCCAGATTTTCCAGAGTCACGCCCAGTTAGTCGTGTCTAGCTTGATATTTCCTTAAGTACGTAGGAGTTGGAAGGGTTTGCGTCACTCAATGTGAGATAACCTGAGTACATCTGTCTAAAAGATTTGAGATTCTCAACCAATGGCCGTTTGCTCAGCTAACTGATAATTCCTGTCACTAAGCTGATGGTATGTCTGCCATTCGTTCGACTTCGAAAGAAGAGCCGCGTTGCTGCATCATCCATGATGACATTGGAGTATCAGAGCACATGCTCCTGTGCGCACAAGGCAATGCCGATAGGGGAAGAGAGCACAGACTGAGGCGTCACTAGTGATGCGACGATGAAGGTTGTTCTTCTCGTGTTCGGGAAAAAAACGTGAGAGCCCGGATTCACAGGATTGGTTTGCATGTTGCAAATTTCCGATGTGTGATCGGGTTGCCCGATGCAATCAAATCTGAAGCCAGTGATCGCATAACTCGTGACAGCCTTTTGCACACCAACCTTCGTGAGGTGCTGGATAGACTATGTCTTCTGCCGTCTTGCATTTGCCGACGTTCGTCTCACCTCTTTGACGGACGATTGCCGAAGTGGTCGATGTCACATGTTCATCCCCCAAAATCCAAGGGATACATTGGAAGCTTGTATCGTCGTGGCTCCAGAGTTCTGGCCGTTGAAGAGTGACGAGAGGGAAACCAAATATGTCGTGTCCGCTTGCGATAAGGAACTGTCAGTTGACGGCGAAGAAAGAATTCGTCAAGCTCTTAGAGAATTGATGTTTCTTCGCGTCTTATAGTTTGAAGACCTAAGAAAATTAGATTTTGGCACGTTAAGAGCGGATAATCTAATGCTGTTTCTGATGGTAGGACATTGTTGATATACACATGTGAAGAACAGGATATCGTTTCCCTGGTTGATAGTATATGTGAGGTGCTGATGGACGAAGATCTTCAGGATCTTTATGACTATAAGTGGGGTTGCATTACGAAGAAGGTTCAATTCCAAGCACTTCCAAAATTGATTACCAAGTCGCTTAATGAAAAAGACTTTCTTGAACTTGAGAATGCAGAGCAAGTTCTACGCCTTCGTAAGACTGTAAGAGATATGTGGCCATCTCTTCAGAACGAGACTGAACGATATGATCTGTTGTCTTGGATTGTGCGGAAATGGGGGCGGATACCACACATTAATGATGAAACGCTTATGACATATGTGGCCCTTATATGTGAGGCACGGTTAAGTTCATCCGCCGCTCAGAAGGCCAGAGATGAGCTCTATAAGATGGATCGCATCAGCAGCAAAAGCAAATGTTTGGCATTTGTGGATCCTGAAAATTGGTTTGTTTATGACTCCCGTGTCGCCATGGCGCTAGATATGATCATTCAGAATATGCCAAGGAAATATGAGTGGGAGTTTATTCTTCCTGAGGGGCGCAGTAACGAAGCGAAGCACTTTGGTCATAAGAATCCAGCTATAGCCGGTTATTCTGATTATTGTCGATTGATTAAGATGGTTGCCAAAAAAATGGAGTTTGAAGTTGTCAATCGTCAATGCGTTGAAATGAAGTTATTCATGCTCGGCAATAATCTCGACGAATTTAAGAATCGTAGGCGCTTCAATGAAACTGCAGAGAGTCCTAACAAGTAATGGATCTGTCACACTGGTGGTCTTCGTTGCTTCCTGGCATTAACGAACCGAAATAACAGAGCGAGCGACGTAGCTGCGATTATTGTCATGAGTTTTAGCTAGAACAGCTTCAAGAATTTTGATTTCGTCCCCACTGACTGAGTCCGTTCGAAATCGCTGAAGCGGAATCCCGAGCTTGCGCATGATGGAGTCTTTCTTCCGATCCCTTTCAGCTTGAATTGTTCCTTCCTGGTGGTAGGCAGCTCCGTCTACTTCAATGGCAACCAGTGGTTCATTGTTAATCGTGTCGAATACAAGGAAGTCGAGTCGCGCGTTGTGCAGCATGAAGAGTTGTTCAGACTCGGCAAATACCTCAAAGTGAGTCGGTAATAAGCGAAGAGGATATTCCTGAACGAAGGACCAGCGATGGTACCGCTCGTTGTCTGCTAGTACACGGCTCAACACTGCTCGATAGATGGCCTCTGCTTCAGACTCACCGTTCTTTTTCTCTAAGGCTGGCGCGCTTGTGAGTACCAGACGATCGAAGATGGACCGGTACTTTGAGACGCGTTCACTTCGTAGCTTCGGATCGAGGCGACGTATGTATTGGACGAGCGCTGCCGGAAGGCTGTTTGGATGTTCTTCAAAAGCAGATGAAATCAGAATGAATTCAGATTTCGCTCGCTTTCGGATAAAACTTTTTGCCCCAATTCTGAATAGTCCGTTGAGAAACGTTGTAGCCCAGTTGATTGATCGTTGCTTGCAAGCTACGACCGCTTTGAATGTAGGTTTTGGCAGCCTTTTTCCGTGACTCGTTATTTCCTCGCAAGCAAGACTTAGCACGGACCTGACCTGCCTCGCGTCTTTCTTGAAGCCACTCTCGTAGTTTGGGCGTGAAGGGTACCCTAGAGGCCGAACGGTGCCTCGTAGTGAGTTCAAACGATCCTATATTTTTAGGACGTCGTTGATTTCTTTCTGTGTGTACATAACTTGAACTTCATTCCAGGAGTTTGGTCCAAGTTTTCGTTCGCATCCCCAAGTTGAACGTTGTACCTATTGGGCGATTTCAGCAGTAGTTTCGACTGCGGCCTGAGTCTAGGGTAATAGAGCAACCAGTCCCGAACTTGTTTTTGTGCCTGTGTTCGGGATACAGAACAGTCATTGGTTGGCAATGTTTCTCTTTTCAGAGTTGCCCACAAGGATTCGGCCGGAACATTGTCCAATCATTGCTCTCGGCGACTGTTAGAGCTAATCATCTGAAAATTGTGTAGCTGTTGCTGAAAAGTCTGCCCCTCCCCAATTGGTGAGAAACCGATAGTTGTGATTCATCACTTTGGACTTGTGCAATAGCAACATGTTTGAATTCATTTGAAAAGCCCGACCGAACGAGAGGACGGGCTTTCCTAATTTATCGAGGGAGGAGTCATCAAACACTCCCGAAAGAATCCCGCCCGACTTCACAGGGAGGGGAGAGATCATCCGGGAGATCATCGGTTATTCGACGGAAGATCAGAATACATGGCGGACACCGATATTCCAACGATAGTTTTCCTTGACCTCGCCGCCGTTTGTCCGTTCAAGATCGACGTAGGTGTAGGTATTCTTCGACCAATTAAAGTTGGCGCCGACACCCATTTCAACCCAGGCACCTCCGAGATCTTCCTCGATCGAATTGTGGGCAACCCCGTTGGTAGCCGTGCCGTTCATTTCTCCGTCAAAGTCATAAAGACCCGACACGCGAGCATAGACCAGACCCTTGTTTTCAGGGAATTTGAAGCCGATACGAACGCCCATACGACCGATCAGGCTCTCGTAGCCGTCTTGGTCGATTGTAACTCCGTTACTGGTCTTGGCTGAGTCGCCGCTGATGTGCCCATAATTGAGACCTGCCTGCGGTTCAAAGAACAGACCACCGTGAAGGAATTCAAACCGATACCCCGTCTCCACGCTGACGCCAAAGGCGTTGCTGTCGTAACCGCCGTTCATGCCGTTCAGAGCGAAGTCGTTTTCGAAGCGGTTGTATTTCGCCATCAAATCCACGTAGGCTCCGCAGGGGACGAACCACGTCCCGTATAGCGCAAAACCGTAGCTTTCGATGTCTGCCGAGCCACGACTGTAAGTGGATTCACCGTCGGTATAGGTAAAAGCAGCACCGATGCGCCAATCCCCCACTGTGCCGTCAGCGCCGACTTGGATGGAATTGCTCTTCATGGTCACATTTTGAGCACCGTATTCCATTTCCGAACCGTAGGCACGCGCCCACAGCCCTGTACCGGAGGGCGAATCACGCAGTTCCCCCATGCGCTTGGAGAGGCTGTTCATTTCGTGACGAAGCGACAAAGCGGAAAGGGCTACAACAGAGCCGTATGCGTCGAGTTTGTCGTTTTTCGTCTTTCGCACGTTCGTGAGTTGACCTTCTTTGTCACGCAGTGCGGTAAAACCATCGTTGACGTCGCCCGCCAACACCTCGATCGTATTGACCGAATTCTCTTCATCGGACTGGATCACAACTGCGTCGTTCAGCGCTTGAGCGGCCGCGTCCGCATTGGCGAACTGATCGTTGGAGTATCCTGTCGCCGTAATACTCAGGTCTCCTGACTTTTGTCCAATGGTCACGCTCTTGGTATTGCCGAGGTCAGTCAGCATTAACGACTTGTTTCCGCCTCCGAAGGAGGTCATTTCATATTCACCGCCGCCTAGAACAACGGAACTTTCTTGACTACCGACTGTATTGACGGTACCGAGCAACCCCTTCTCGGTTGTGTCTGTCACAGTTAAATTTGCGTTTTGGAGGTTCACCGTACCCCTATTGGCGACATTGCCGCTAAGTACCAGGTTTCCACGACTGTCGGAGCCGATGATATTGAAGACTGAATCCGCGTCAGCGTTGAGAGCCTGACCGGCACTGACCTGAGCGGAACCTTCGACGGTCATGTCAGTTTTCGCTGCATTGATGCCGATCGCAGTCGTTGCATCCACCACGAAGGAGTGATCGCCTTGCAACGTCAGAGACGCACTGCTTAAATCCAAACCAATGGCTTCGCCGTTCTCAGCCAGACTTTGCACCGTTGCCGTGACATTGCTCAAACTTGCGACCGCGCCCTCTTGAACTGCGATGCCGACCGCTGAGTCATGTTCAGAGACAATGGTGAGTTGACTTGTGCCTCCAATGTTCACATACGACGAGCGGTTATCGTAGGAGCCTTGGGACAAAATACCCGTAGCTTGTCCCAGAGCGTGAACATTCAGATCTAAACTGGCATCAATGTTGACGTGGCCGGGACCAGGATAAAGGGACGGATTGGTCAACGAATAGATGCCGTAAGCCTGTCCATCTTCTTTGTCGGAAGTGATCGAGATTGATGCCCGATTCGTCGATACGCCCGATTCTCCCTGAGCGTAAATACCAGCGGCGGAGTCCATAGCACCTGAAATATCGATATCAAGCAGTCCATCAATCGTCACACCTGCATGAAGATCCTCAGTCGAGGCCTTGTCTCCGCTCACATAGATGCCATGAACGACATCCGTGTCTGCATTGACTTGAATGCTGAGGTCTTTCTCAAAGTGAGCGTTAGTGTTGTATGCACTGCCTTCGAGATTTACAACTCGGATGGCCCGAGTCCCCAGATCCACTCGGTTGCCCTCGGCATCCAAGCCGTTCACAATCATGGAGACGTTGTCTTTCGCTTCAAAGGAACCTCCAGCCGAGTAGAGTGCATGTACCCAATCCGATCCTGCTTTGATGGGGTCGCTTGCATTATGCAGGTTGATCGTGACGAGAGTATTTCCTACTGTCACATCACCGCTCACAAGTTGGAAGCCGAAAGGTCGGCTCGAACCCGCATCAATCGTAATGGACGTATGCCCTGCAGAAAGGTCGATCGATGCATTGTTGGCCATAACTCCTACAGCATTTCCGTCGGAACTTTCCGTGGGCGCTTGGGTAGAGGCATGAATTACCGTATCTCCAAGAACTGTAACACGACCATTCGATTGCGCTCGAAGGCCATAAGCAAAAGCACCGGGCGTCGTAGCATTGGCATCGACATTGACATTCCCATGAAAGGAGATTTCGTGCTCATTCACCTGAATGCCGTAGACGTATTTATGCTTCTCGGGCAACGAGCCCGTTGTTACAACAACATCTTCAAGAAAATTTTCGGTCGGAAGATTGATGCCGACAAAACGACCCTCAGTAGTTTCGGTGTCGGCAATTACGAATTCCTGAGCCTGAACCTGAGACAAAGAAATTGCCGCAAGAAGACCGGCGAATGCCAGGGAAGATGGCTTGCATACGTATGAAGACACTGACCCCTCCAAACAAGGAAGTTGATCAAACAAGCTACAGTCTGCCCTTCTCTATAAGCTTTTGCAAATTCGAGGTATCTGCCTGCAAGAGTATCTTTCGCCGTAATGAAAAATCAGGGTTACGGAATCCGTCATCAACGGATACTCAGGGAAATAGCGAGGCAATCTCAACGATCAGAATAAAAGCAAACATAGACCTCGACAAGACGCCATTTGAAACTTGATGCTGAAATTGGAATTTCCAATCCCATCGGAAAATGAGCTAGGTAGCCGCTAAAAGTAGAGCGTCGTGCTCAATGGGCGATTTCGTCTGTGGACTCGCGTGCGGCCTAAGTCTGTTGTGAGATCAAACAGTTTCGAACTTGTCTTTTTACTTCTGCTCGGAACTCAAAACAGGCATTGGCTGTCAGCGTTTCCCATTTCAGTGCTGTCAGAAGGATTCGGTCGGAGTGCATTGTCCCAGGTATGACACATGGCGACTCAAAGAGTCGATCATGTTATGTTTCTAATTTTAGAAATGAGGATCAAAATTCCGCTTCTACGACTTTAGTTCATTAGCTCCTGGGAAAGTAGGACTCACAGGAACTTTGACGGATACTTGGAGCAGGTGTAAGAGTCTAAGCCCCTTGTATTCATCATCGTAAGAGTGATTGCGACGCGCGAACGAAAGTGCGCACTCATGAACGCTGTATACGGGTACAGGATTGTGTCTAATGAAAAAATAACAAAAAACCGAACGGTCATGAACCGCTCGGTTTTATCGCGTGGCGCCTCTGCCGGGAATTTAGGGGCTTTGATAGATAAGGGAAAAAATCAAAATTTTTTAGTTATCCATCATTGTATCCATCATCAAAATGCAATATGACGTTTTATTGATTTATGTCATATCTCTATAGGATTCTGGAAGAGAGGAAAAAGTAGTTAGCAACGATAAGCTGGTCCTACTCTTTGTGTTAGGCGGGTTCAAAAAACGCTCTTTACCCATTCGAACGGCATTTACAACCGCCTTGATGTTCATTCAAACAGTCCAGGAGTGAGCTCAGGCAACATATCTCGAGTTTGTAGAAAATGCTGTTGTTGCGCTTCTCACTTGAGACAATCCCAGCATTTTTTAATATGGCCAAGTGTCTGGAAACTGTCGGCAACGACGACCCCGCGATTTTCTGAAGATCGCCCACGCACATTGCCCCTTTTTTACCAAGAGCGTACACCATTGCCATGCGGCTCTCGTGCCCAAGCGCTTTGAATATTCGGCAATCAGCTTTCAGGCTATCCCAAGGCAGATCACTCTTGTCCATTCTGATGTTTACGACAGTTGGAAGTAATTGACGATAGCAGTGCGTGCTTCATTTATGGTTGTTGCCAGAGCACAAGCATAAGGATCGGGGATGCCCCGCAGCACTATTTCCAGACATTCTATCGCAGGAAGCCTGCCGGCCACGAAACGCCTGGTTTCCTCGGCCGGATATGCGGTCTGAGCCAAAGCAGCGATGAAGAGCAGAATGAGTCCTTCATGATCCGCGACCATTGTTCCGCCAACTGTGGGCATATCCTTCACAAATTTGTGCCATCCAAAGCCACGTTTATCAAACTCTGCCTCAATTGCCTGACTGGCTTCAGCAGAAATGCGACTGTCAAATTCAAACCTGCCATTGATTTCCTTTGCTGACGTGAGAACGTGTTCGTAGATCGGAACATACTTGGCTGAGTCTGGTAGGCAAAACAGGTTTTCAAATGAGGCAGCAAGCGAGCTTGCATCCAAGTTTTGTCCTGTTAATTTATTGATTAAGTCCGTTTGTTCAGCGTTGGGCGCAGAAAGCATCAATCCTGCTGCGGTCAAACAACATAACTGCAGATAATCCCTAGCGTTTTGCATGATTCAGTTGTTAGACGGCGAGAGAAGTGCATCTCCCGCCGTGTTTTTCTATGTTATTGGTTAGATTTTCTCAATTCCTGCCCGTGTGTCGTAGAAGGCAGCGGATCCACCAATCGGATCCATCAAAGCCATCATCGGAACATCGGGATCAAGTCGCATAACCGGATTAAGGTTGACGCCTCGAGCACGTTCCGGATCACCGGCAAGAGTCTTATTGCCAATGCGCCCCTTGGCGGCGCCGTAGCCCGTGTGACCATAACCGACAATAAAGCTGATTACGCCCGGAGCAACGCCTTCTCGCAAAAGAACTTTGCAGCGTCTTTCCCCCGTAGCCGTTTTTATAACAACTTCGTCCCCGGTTTTGATACCAAGTTTTCGACCTTCTGCTGGATTGATTTCGGCAGCATTTTCAGGTCGTATTTCACGAATGACAGTACAAGCAGGAAGCCTTGAATGCGACTGCATCGGGGATTTTTGAGTGACGATGACAAAGGGTTTGGTTTGGGCATCGTCCAGAGTAGCAACATCTTTTCCGAGAATCGTCAAAGGCTTTTGCCACAGGGCGATACCGGAAAAGCGTTTACCTGTCATGCTATTGATTCCGGAGGCTACTTTTTCTCTATAGAGGCTGATGAGTGTGGAATTAACATGCCCGAGTTTGTCGCCGTTGTAGCGATTGGCGACCGATTCAAATTTTCCACCGCGACTCATAACGTAAAGAACCTTTTTCCATTCGGATGGCTTTACGCATTCCTTGTACTTGTTGTAGTACTTGGAAAGATCGGCTACAGCGATATCTTCATCGGTTGCATCGGCACAGGGCGAACCGTTATATGCGACATTCGCCGTCGCCTTGATGTAGTAGTCTTCCATTCTGTTGAGCGGCCAGAGCTGACCCTCGTGATCCGGAATGGCTTTATTGCCAAAGCCTGCCATACCCAGTCTCTTGGCCACATCAATCAAGAAGGTTTCGTAACTGAAAGGACGTCCGTCATCGGTTACCTGAGTCAGCGGCTCAACTACCGGATAACGTACACCGATGCCTTTGCTCATCAAAGTGTCGGGAACAGCCACGTGTACATAACGTTCCAGATACGTGATGTCTGGAATGATGTAGTCAGCATAGATTGAAGAATCTCCGATCACGATATCGCTCGAGATAATCAGCGGAATGTTGCGGGGATCTTTGAGTTTTTCAGTCAGTTCTTTACTGGCTTGTCCTGGAGCTGCATATAGCGGAGTTGCCATATGCCAGATCAGGATGTCGGCTTTGTAGGGATAACCTTCAAGCGCCGACGGAAGGATTTCGCTGTAGATATCACCTGAGAACGGGAACCATGGACGGCGAGCAGGATAAGGGTTCTTGCCTTCGGACTTGATGCGCTGGAACTCAGAGGATTGTTCGTATCGCGCTTTTTCTCTGGAAATTCGCAGTCCCTTGGCTGCTGCTTTAAGTCCGGGGATGGTCTTGAGGTCATAACGGCCTTTGGCATAGTCGTAAGAGCCGCCGCCGGTGGAAGCTCCGCCTTTCCAATTCAAATTGCCGATCATGACATTAATGGCGTTGATTGCCAGCCCCGTGTAGTACCCATTGGGATGCTGGGCAATTCCGCGGTAAAACTCGGCTACGGCTTTTCGTCCGTGTGAAGTCATTTCACGTGCAAGCGAACGGATTTCGTCGACTGCAACACCGCAAATCTCTGAATATTCCGACAAAGTGTTTTTGTGGGCGGATTCAGATAGAAGCCTAAATACGCTTTGTACGACGATGCCATTGATCTTGGTTGAGCAGTCAATCTGCGCTTCTTGACAACTTGCCGCAAGAGAGGGTTTCCCATCGCTAGCAATAACAACAGCACCGGATTCTCCGATTCCGGCTTCTTTAGCAGTCAAAAAGCGTCCGAAGGACGGATGCTTTTGATCTGTAACGACGAGCCAGGAAGCGTTTGTGCAGTTCAGTTCTCCAGCCTTTTGGGCAGCAGAAGCATTGGGACGGGAGAGGAAGTTTTTATTAAAACGTTTCTCGTCAATGATGACCTGCAACATACCCATGGCCAAGGCGCCGTCGGTTCCCGGACGAATCGCAACCCATTGCATATTTGGGTTCGATGTGACGGTCACAGGCAGTACCGGATCTACAACCACAATTTTGCAGCCGCGCTTGCGTGCATATGCGGAATACTTCCCAAGCGTTTGCATCGGGAAATTTGCTTCCCCCGGCGCAGTACCCCAGTACATGACGAATTCGCTATTACACAGATCTGCGTGGAAATTATGTTTGCCACCGTATGTCTCTCCGGTTGCAATGTGATGGCTTTGTTCGCAGATATTTGTATGTTCGTAGCTATTGACCGTGCCAAAGGAATTGGCAAAGCGCGTTTGAAAATCTTTTCTTGATTTGACGATGCGTCCGCCCTGGAGTACCAATCCGTTGGTTCTGTTGCCGTAATCCGGATTGGCCGGGTCCATCAAGGATTCCCGACGTTCATACAACCAGCGAAAACCACGGATGTCCAAGTTTTTGCTAAGAGGATCATTGACATCGGCAAAAATCTTGCCCCCATCAACAACTTCGTCCAAAAGTTGTTTCCAGGAAATGGGCTTCCATTCGTTGGAACCGCGAGGTCCTGTACGCTTCAACGGTACGCGAATACGGTACGGATCGTAAAGAACCTGCAGACCTGATACGCCACGAGCGCAGAGTGTTCCTGGATCAGCGGCAGTTTTGCTGACAGGCATTTGCATATCGAGGTAGTTGATTTTTGTGTTCGGGTGCCACGGGTTACCGACAAGTCGCACAAGTTTTCCCGTCTTTCTTTCGACTTTGGCGCGAATGCCACATTCGCCGTGGCACTGCAGACAGACGGAATGACGGACACAATAGTCTGGATTGATATGGAAATTTCCCGTTTTTTTGTCACGTATCCATTCGGGAGCAGTTTCGGGGCTCGTTTCTGTAATAGTTTTGGTTCCAGCAGCCAAGGAAGGAACCGCAAGCAGAGAAGAACCGGTGGCAGCGCCAACGGCTGCAAATGATTCAATGAAATTCCTGCGTTGCATTTTCATTCCTCCCAACTTCAATGAACCGGAGTGTGTTCGACAGCATGATCGAGTCCGATATAGAACACCTGGGGACGAGTGCCCGAACCGGGATTGAGGACCTTGGCATTTTTTGATGCGGCAAGTTGGGAGACCTGACTTGCGGGGTCAGCAAGATCTCCGAAAATGCGAGCACCTCCGACGCAAGTTTCGACACATGCTGGTTGCAGCCCCTGCTCGATTCGACGGAAGCAGAAATCACATTTGTCGGCTTTTTTCTTAATCGGGTCCAGGAATCTGGCTCCATAAGGGCACGCCTTAACGCAAGCACCGCACCCGACGCATTTCGACTTGTCAATGACAACTACGCCGTTGTCATCTTTCCAAGTTGCTTTCACCGGACATACCGGAACGCAAGCCGGGTTGTCACATTGATTGCAAAGCTGAGGGAGGAATTCTCTCCTTGTATTGGGATATCTTCCGATTTCATGATCAGAAACCCAGGTTCTGAAGAACCCCTTGGGAGCATGGTTTTCAAACTTGCAGCTAACGGTACAAGACTGGCAACCGACGCACCGAGTCAAATCAATGACCATGGCATATTTGTGTTTATTCGCCATAGCGAATCTCCTGTGTGAGCACGAAAAAGCAAATTAGCTAAAAAGCTAATTAGCGATCAAATAATAAACCTCAAAATTTGTTGCAACGACCTCAGCTCCGGAACTTTCGATGAGATTGGGCTTGAGTGAATAGTTTTCGTCGTTGCAACAGACCCTGAGGCAAAGAGATTGGAACGCTGTGGATCGGAGCGGTGAGAATGTTTAGCTGATCCAGGACTCGATTTCTTCTTTGCTGGGGACACGGCCTGACGATTTGAGCACGCCGTCTATCACGACCGCAGGCGTTGAGAGGATGCCGGCCTTCATCATCTCGCGGATGTCGGAAACTTTCTCCACTGTGACGCCGGGCGCTTTTTGTGAAACGACTTCACGCACGAGCTTTTCGACGACAACGCATTTGGCACAACCGGGACCGTAGACTTTGATTTCCATGATTTCTCCTTATTGAGTGATAAGTGGTTCGATGGCATTGAAGAGCCACCCGACGCATGTAAAGATGACCCACAGATAGGCGATGAAGACAGCCTGAAGTTTTGCCGTCATGATTTGTCGCAACATGATGAATTCGGGGATGCTTGCCGCAACGGCGCTCATGCAAAACGCCATTGTTGTTCCGATGGGCATGCCCTTAACAAGCAAGCTTTCCATGACAGGAACAATGCCGGTGACATTGGAATAAAGGGGAATTGCAACCAAAACGGCAATCGGAACAGACCACCATTGACTGGCGCCGAGATTTTCAGCAAACCAGTTGTCGGGGACAAAACCGTGCAGAAGTGCTCCGATGCCGACACCGACAATAACCCAATGCCAGACGCGGCGAAAGATCGAGGTCATTTCGGAGTACGCAAAAAGATGACGCTCCCGCAAGGACAGATTTTCTGTTGAAGTATCTGAGCTTTCAGCAGAGTGAGTCGGAAGGTTGTTCATAGACTCAATGATGAAAGGCTGCAGCCACCGCTCGGCACGGATGCTGTCCATAAAGAAGCCTCCGATAATGCCGGCAGCTAGCCCCACCAAGACATAAACCACAGTGAACTTCCAGCCCAACAACCCCCACAACAACACAACGGCAATTTCGTTGATGAGCGGAGACGTGATCAAGAAGGCCATGGTCACCCCAAAAGGAATCCGAGCCGTTGTGAATCCCAGAAAAAGCGGAATGCTGGAGCATGAACAAAAGGGCGTCACAGCTCCGAACAGAGCGCCAAGAAAGTACCCGAGGCCACGACCTTTCCCAGTTAAGTAGTCACGAACCTTCTCCACGTTCAGAGTGGCGCGCAGCCAAGCAATAACGTAGATAAGCGCCACTAAGAGCAGGAGAATTTTGACGGTGTCATAAAGAAAGAATTCGACCGCTGAGGCAACGTGTGATTCCGGTGAAGCTCCCCATCCTTCAAAGACAACCCAGTGCGCGGCATCTTCGATGCCGCTGTAGGCAAAGAACCAGATGGCAGCAAAAATAATCACGCTCAGCAGGTATTTCGCAGCCCAATTATCAGCATTTGTCTGAGGAGCTTGAGGTTTTGCCTGACCACAGCAGCAACATGAAGATTTTTGTTGGGACATTTTATTAGATCAATAAATATTGAAGTGTTGAAATAAATAAGAAAAAACTGAGCGACGACAACGATCACGACTGATTTGCAGTGCCAGAGTCAATGGTTCGGCATCCGGTACAGCATTCGGACGTGAGATACCCGACAACTTCCCGCATCAGCGCGGTATTGGCTTTGTAACGCATAAACCGACCTTCGCGCTGCACGTCCACCAGAGTACTGTGTACGAGCGCTTTGAGGTGAAAAGAGAGATTCGTGATAGGCAGATCGAGTTTCTGGGCGATCTCGCCTTGCACCAGACCATGGGGCGAGAACCGAACCAATAACCGGAAAATCTGCAATCGCACGTCAGAGGACAGTGCTTCAAAAAAGAGGGATGCTTGCTTTTCGTTCATAGTTTGATTATACAACAACATTTGAAGCATTGTGGTGAAACGACAACCATTGAGCAACAGTAGCAGTGCATTGGCGTGAATTTGAGGGCCCGTTTGTAGCTTTTGATTTGTTCTGCAGGAGGTGATGACGCGAAAATTCTTCGGCGTAGTTGTCGAAACGTTAGAAGTACAAGACAATCAGGGCACTGAAACTTCGTCTCTTGCGAGACAGGCATCTCGGCATCTCTTCGCGTCTTCGGTAAAGAGATCTTCCGGTAGATCTTCGATGGCACGCACTATGGACCGACGGAATGGATCCAGTTTTCGTTTAAGTCGGTAGTACACGAATCTTTGTTGCTTTTCCCGAAAAAGCAATCCGGCTTCGTTGAGCTGCTTTAAATGCTTGGAAACTTCATATTGAGGCAACTGCAGAACATGCATGGCCTCAGATACGTTGACCTTGTCGTCAATGTGGATGAGTAGCCAAAAAATGCGCAAACGATTGGGATCGGCTAGTGCTTTAAGCACCTGGATCTGTTCATTGAGGGCGGGAGATTCACAACAACATTGATCTGACACTCGGAAGTTCCTTCCAAAACGGGGAAAAGCCGAGAAAACGGCATAGGCGGTGAATTGTAGCTCTGGAGACCTTACCAATTCACCGCCACTCTGCCGAAATCAAGTTAAAGACCAAGCACTCGTGGTTTTACGAACCGCATGGAAGGACGGGTCGGTGTCTGTTTCATTCCGATAGCTTCCTTGACGAGCTTAGAGTCATCTTTACCAATTTCGATGACCTTAAGAGCCTGAACCGGGCAGCTCTGAACGCATGCGGGAAGTTCTCCCATTTTGAGCATATCTGCACACAAGTCACATTTCTCGCTCTTTCCTGTTGACGGATTGGTGGAAATGGCCCCGTAGGGGCATGCTTTGATGCAGCTCTTGCAACCGATGCATTTTTCGTTGTTCAAAATGACGGCTCCATCAACAGTCTTAGTGAAGCACTTCATCGGACATACCTTCATGCAGGCAGGGTTTTCGCAGTGCATGCAGGCGTGAGATAGAAATACGTCACGTTTGCGACCGTGATCCGTGATTGTGAATTTGTCGACCTTTCGCCAACTGACTGATTCATCTAAGTCGTGCGAAACTTGACACGCTACCCGGCAGGCTTCGCATCCGACACAAATGTTCTGATCAAAGGAAAATCCAAGTTGTTTTGTCATTTCGATGCCTCACGCCTTGCTGATAGTGACAAGATTGGAATGGAATGTGGAGTTCAAACCCATATCGGACAGATAGTCCGGTGTCAGCATGTTGATAGTCGATGCATGCTCATTGAGCTTGATCCATTGGTTTTTCCAGGAGACAAGCACTCCGGGGCGTGTTTCAGTCGAAATGCTGGCGCGAGCTAAAACTTGTCCACGGTCATTTTTGACCTTGACAAGATCGTGATCTGCAATCCCCAGCGTCTTCGCATCCTTAGGATTGATAAGTACAACGACTTCCTTGAAGTCATTACGAATGTATTTGACGTTATTCCACTGAGAATTAAGCATCTTGGCGTGCGCCGGGGTCAGCAGCGTAAAGCTGTATTTTTTGGCCAATTTCGGATTTTCCCAAGCGCTTTCAACCGGTCGTTTAAGACTGAGTACACGAGGAGCATTCCATTTCTTCACTGCAACTTCACTCGCAAATTCAATCTTGCCGCTTGGAGTTTTGAATTTGTGGTTGAGGAACGGATCAGGGATGTCCATCTTGAACCAGTGTTCTTTAACAAGACGTTCAAACGTGCATCCTTTCATGCGAGGCAAATCCCACTGAACGCACTTACGGATGATTTCTTCCTCAGACTCGTCGAACTCGGGATCGTTAAAGCCCATTGTTTTAGCGAGTGTGAAGAAGATCTCGCGATTCGGCTTGCTTTCGCCTAGCGGCTCGATTGCTTTTTCGTTGTATCGGACATAAGGTCCGAAGTAGTCCGACTGCACATCGGTGTATTCGAACGAGGTGGAAGCAGGAAGGACAATGTCGGCCAGATCTGCAGTATCCGTCATCATTGGGTCAAGAACAACGGTAAAGAGGTCTTCACGCATAAGCCCCTTGCGCACTTTCTCCGTATTGGGCGTCACGTTCATGGGGTTAGAGTTGTAAACAATCAGTGCCTTGACCGGTTTTTTCTTAGTTTCAGGGAGATCCCCAGTCAGAGCCAGCCCCAATTGGTTGATACTGAGTGTGCGCGCAGTGCCTTTGCGCAGGTGTTTTCCGCTGGCCTTGGCAGAGTCGAAGGGTGCATAACCGCCGTTGATGTAAAACCATCCGCCTCCAGGTTTCCCAACTTGCCCAACCAATGCTGGCAAAGCTCCGATAGCGCGTACCATGTCACCACCGTTGGTATGGCGCTGGATTCCGTAGCCGATGCGGATGATCGAAGGCTTGATTGATGCGTAGGCATGTGCGAGCTTTTTGATTTCTTCTTCACTTACGCCAGTTTCACGACTGACACGTTCAAGCGGATACTCCGAGGCCAACTTTTTGAGCTCTTCATAGCCTACGGTGTACTTGTCAATAAATTCCTGATCAATGGCTCCTGTTGTAATGAGTTGATTCGCCAGACCAAGAGCAAGCACAGCATCAGTTCCAGGAATCGGCTGGATAAAAAGATCGGCTTGGGATGCAGTCGGAGTTCGGACAGGATTAATTTCAATGTACTTTGCACCATTTGCACGAGCCTGGTTAATAAATTTAATGCCGTGCACATTGGTTGCAGTGTGATTAATGCCCCATGAAATGAATAGTTTTGTTTTGGGGTAGTACTCGACGGGATCGAATGAAGCAAAGTCACCGTACATTAGGGCTAAGGCAGCTTTACCAGCCGAGGAACAAATACTGCGCTCGAGGTTAGAGGCGCCGATTTTGTTAAAGAAGCGTTCCGGGCCGGCGGTATTGTTGACCAGAGATAAGGTCCCTGAGTAACTGTACGGCAAGATGGCTTCAGGGCCATAGTTGTCAATGATTGATTTCAGTCGACCGGCAATCTCGGCATAGGCTTCTTGCCATGTGATCTGCTTCCATTTTCCTTCACCTTTTTTGCCCACGCGCTTTAAAGGATGCAGAACGCGTTCCTTTGCATAGACATATTGGGGATAAGTGAGCCCTTTCACACACGGAGCGCCTGCTGTAACAGGATTGGAGGGATCACCGGTGACACGAACGATCTTGCCATCGCGAATATGAGAAATAAGTGTGCAGGTGTCATGACAGTTTCTTGGGCACATCTGCCAGGAAATTCGATCTCCTCTTTCTTGAGCTGCCCTTGCCATGTCAGGCATCGTTGCCAGGCTACAAGTGAAAGCTACAGAGGCGGTTGCACCGGCTAGCGTTCGTCTGGAAATTTTGATTCCTTGGGTCATAGTGCTTTCTCCTTATATGCATTTTTATGCATTTATTGGACAAGGGTATTGCACTTGTTAGGAGTAGAGCAACTATTTGTTTAAGTTTCTATAAGGGTTTTGAAACTGGTTGCGCGAACGCAACAGGCAAGGGTTTTCGATTGGTTTTCATGATAGGTTTGAGAGGGTAATCCTTGGTAGATCGAGTTATACTAACTAACTGTATGCTGTAAATTGCATGTATTCTCTTCGTCAAACTCGATATTTAAGGTCGGGCGCTGTAGCGGTGTCGGATCCAGTCCAACATAAGGCAGTAGTCAAAACAACGCACAAAGCAGGATTTTTCTCGCTACCGTCTTAGCATGCGTAGGGCACGCACTTAGCCAAAAAATTTGAGTCCGACAGCCAGCGGTTGCCAGAATCTGTTATGAGGGGCAGATGCGCCTTTGATGCGGATGAACGGCCAAGAAAAACACGCCACCCCTAACGGAGAGATTGCGATTTGATCGACAGATGGAAACCTGCGCCTAACTTCGATAGTCAAGTCGGTGGAGGTTTAAAGGAGCCGGCCTACGGAGCCTTCGCTACTCAATGGCATGGCTGAAAACGCCTAACAGGAGCCTGTGCTGAACTCTTGAGGTCTCTAATGAACTGCTACTTAGATCCCAAAATTTACGCCCCGGGTGTAAATTTTTTTGGGGGTAGCTCTTTGTTTTTAAAAGAAAAAACGAACAACTAGAGGCCGTCCGTTGAGTGATGGGTGGTGCCTCTGCCGGGACTCGAACCCAGATCTAACCCTTAGGAGGGGCTTGTTCTATCCAGTTGAACTACAGAGACGCACAGTGTTCAAACTTCCCGTTTATGCTTCGGAAAGTCTGTCAGGCCCGCAATTGTAGCAAACCGACAATTTTGTTCGAGCAAATTTTGATAGCATGAGCAAGGATGTATAAACAACGGCTGATGACTGACTTCCTATGTTTAGTTTCCGTGACAGCGTCGATCTTTGGCTACGAATCGGTTTCGGCGCTCTGATTCTTCTTGGTTGCTACTTTGTAATGCAACCTTTTCTCACGGCCATTTTGTTGGCGGGCATTCTGGCTGTCGTCAGCTGGCCGTTGTACGAGCGGGCGCTCACGAGCTTCGGCAATCGTTCGACGATAGCGGCGACATTCATGGTGTGCGTCGTGATCGTCACGGTGCTCATTCCGTTGTCGATCATTACGGGCGTTCTCGCGCATCAGATTCCGCAGCTGATTCATTGGGTACGCGACTGGGTGGCCGGCGGTATGAAATTGCCCGATTGGCTAATTGCCATTCCCTACGTCGGAGAAAGCATCAACGAAGCCTTTCACTTAGGTTTTGATCCCGCCGCCCTCGGCGACTTCATTCAAAAGGCTATCGACCCCGTCACCAAGTGGGTGCTGAGTGCCTCAGTCGGCATCGGCAACGGCTTGTTCCAGATGGCGCTCGTTGCCTTTATTGCATTCTTCTTCTATCGCGACGGCAATTCGCTCGCGCGCCGCGGTCGTCTGTTCCTAAAGCGAGTCTCGGGCGATCTTGCTGATGAATACACCGGCATTTTGGTCAACACGACCCGCTCGGTGGTCTTCGGCGTGCTCGGCACCGCTGTGGGGCAGGGTGTGGTGGCGGCCATCGGCTTTATCATCGCTGATGTTCCGGGTGTTGTGATGCTCAGTTTCGCCGTTTGTGTGCTCTCCGTCGTGCCCGTTGGTCCGCCTCTGGTGTGGGGTTCGGTTGCCATTTGGCTCGCCGCAACCGATCAGATCGGTTGGGCGGTGTTCCTGGTTTTGTGGGGAACGCTTGCGGTGAGTTCGGTGGATAACTTCATCAAGCCCATTTTGATCAGCCGCGGTACGGCATTGCCTCTGGCGCTGGTTTTCCTAGGCGTCTTGGGCGGCATCATGAGCTTCGGCATGCTCGGCGTCGTGTTGGGTCCCATTTTCCTGTCGGCGGCCATCGCCATGTTGAAGACTTGGCTCAAGCATCCCGTCAAGCGTCTGGTCCCTGTTGCGGTTGTTCCCGGCTCGGATGCGAAGGCTGCCGCGGAGCCTGAAGAGCAAGTGCAGGTCGAGGAAGGCGATTCTTCCGAAGACGATAAAAAGCCTGCCTCGGCCGTGCAGGATACGCCGGACGAAAATCGCCGCTAAAATCCGTCTCGAGTTTTACAGTTTGCGCCCGTCACTTTCGACGGGCGCTCCTTTTCCGATTGTGGTCAAAGTAAGCGCCCGCAGGGCCTGATTCCGAGAAATGGCAGTTCGCAAGCGTCCGTCTGATTATCAAGAAAATTCCATTCGCGTCTTAAAGGGGTTGGAGCCCGTCAAAAGCCGCCCGGGCATGTACACCCTGACGGACAATCCGCTTCACATTATTCAGGAAGTGCTTGACAACGCGAGCGACGAAGTGCTCGGCGGGTTCGGCGACTCGATCACGCTGACGATGTGTGCCGACGGCAGCGTTGCCGTTGAAGACAACGGCCGCGGCATTCCGGTGGGCATTCACCCCACGGAAGGCATCCCGACGGTGGAACTGGTGTTTACGCAACTGCACGCAGGCGGTAAGTTCGACAAGGCCTCAGGCGGCGCCTATAGCTTTTCGGGCGGTCTGCATGGCGTCGGTGTCTCGGTGACCAACGCCCTGAGTCAACATTTGAACGTCACGGTTTGGCGCGACGGCAAGCAGTACGACATCGGCTTTGCTGACGGTTTCGTATCGGAACCTCTTACCGAACAACCTTCCAGTCGCGGCAAAAAGTACACTGGTACGCGCGTTCAATGTCTGCCGGATCCCAAGTATTTTGATTCGCCGACGATTCCGGAACAACAGCTCATCGGTCTGTTGCAGAGTAAGGCTGTTTTGCTTCCGCGTTGTACGGTTCGCTATGTCAACGAAAAGACGAGGCAGGAACTGTCCTGGCGCTACGACGGAGGCTTGCGAGAATATCTGTTGGCCGAATTCACCGAGCCGCTTCTTTTTGATCCTTTCGAAGCGCAGGGGTGGGCTGAAGAAAACGATGAGACGTTTGCCGTGGACGAGGGTGCCCACTGGGTTGTGTGCTGGAGCGAAACCGGCACACCCGTGCGCGAGAGCTACGTAAATCTGATTCCGACTCCCGCCGGTGGCACGCACGAAGCTGGCCTTCGTGAGGGTTTGTTTCTGGCGCTCAAGTCCTTTATGGACGCGCACGGCTTGATGGCCAAGGGCGTGAAGCTTCTGACCGACGACGTCGCAAGCCGCGCCAGTTTCGTGCTGTCGGCCAAGGTGCTCGATCCCCAGTTTCAGGGCCAGACCAAGGAAAAGCTCACAAGTCGCGATGCCATGCGATTGGTGAGCAATTTCGTTAGGCCGCAGTTCGAGTACTGGCTCAACGATCATATTGAAGAGGGCAAAAAACTTGCCGAGCTGGTGATTCGCCAGGCGCAGGCGCGTCAGCGCCGCGCTCAGAAGGTCGAAAAGAAGAAGTCTTCGAGCGTGGCAGTGTTGCCGGGCAAACTCACCGATTGCGAATCGACCGACATCAGCCGCAACGAAATTTTCCTCGTGGAAGGCGACTCGGCAGGCGGCACGGCCAAGCAGGGACGCGACAAGGAGCATCAGGCGATCCTTCCGTTGCGCGGCAAGGTACTCAATACCTGGGAAGTCGACAGCGATCGTATCTTTGCCAGCCAGGTGATTCACGACATCGCGGTGGCCGTGGGCGTCGATCCGCACAAGCTTGACGACGACACGGATCTCTCGGGGCTTCGTTACGGCAAGGTCTGCATTCTGGCCGACGCCGACGTTGACGGCAGCCACATCCAGGTTCTTCTTTTGACACTCTTTTATCGTCACTTCCCTAAACTGATTTCGGAAGGGCACGTCTTTATCGCTCAGCCGCCGCTTTTCCGCGTTGACGTTCCGAAACAGGGGAAAAAACCGGCAAAGAAAATTTACTGTGCCGATGATCGCGAACTCAAGCGCACCTTGAGTAAACTCGAGAAAGAAGGGCTGCCGCTTGAAAAGCTCAGCATCTCCCGATTCAAAGGTCTGGGTGAAATGAGTGAAAAGCAGCTTGCCGAAGCCGCGTTTCATCCCGACACCCGTCGTCTGCTGCCTGTGACGCTCGGCGGCATCGAAAAGGCGCAGACCGACGCCGTGATGGGATTGCTGATGGGCAAGGGTGAAGCAACCGGACGCCGCAGCTGGATGGAAATGCACGGCGACGACGTGGAGGTGGATGTCTGAGAAACCAAACGTCGTCGCGGTTGAAATCGCTTTTGAAGGAGAGAGTGATGGATTCAAAAGGTATTGCACAAAGCGTGATTGTGGCCGCGGGTCTGATCGGCGGTCTGGGACTTTTGGGCAGTCAGCTTTCCGACGGCATCAACGCCTTTGTCGATCGCGATCGCGTGGTGACAGTCAAGGGCCTTGCAACGGCCTCCGTCATCGCCGACGAGGTGCTCTGGCCGATTTCCTTCCGAGTGCTTGGAAACGATCTGCAGGAGGTCTACCGTCAGGCCGAAGCCCAGACGCAGATTGTCAAGGAGTTTCTCAAGTCGGGTGGCATCAAGCCTGACGAAATCACGGACGCCAGCCCCAAGGTTGACGATGCTCAGGCCAATATGTATGGCGAAAACAAGCGCGCATACCGCTATATTCTGACGCCGTCCGTGACCGTCTCGACGAAGAATGTGGATGCCGTGCTAGCTCTTCAGCGCTCGATGAGCGAGCTGATAGCCAAGGGCGTGACGCCGACCGAAGACTACAGCTTCCGCACGATCTTCAATTACACGAAGTTAAACAGCATCAAGCCCGCGATGATTGAGGCGGCGACGGTCAATGCGCGCGAGGCGGCCGAGAAGTTTGCAAAAGACTCCGGTTCGACTTTGGGCAAGATCCGCCGCGCCTCGCAGGGACAGTTCCAGATCTTTGATCGCGACGCCAACACGCGCTGGATAAAGAACGTGCGTGTCGTGACGACTGTTGAGTACTACCTTAAGGACTAATCGAGAATTTCGAGCAAGCTTTTGCTCGTTCCGTGTGTTCCTCAAGAGAGCCTTTTCGGCATCATTTGTGTCGAAACAGCCCGCTTCCTTTTTTGGGTTGCGGGCTTTAATTTTTGAGGAGTGGATCATGCATATCGTTTGCCATATGGCCGCGAGCGTCGACGGCCGTCTGCGTCCGAGCCGCTGGAGTCCGTTTGTCGAAGACTGTTCGGTGGGCGGCGTCTACGAAGAGGTGGCAAATCAGTACGACTATGTCGGCTGGATGATCGGCCGCGTGACGATGGCCGAATACAGCGAGGCCATCACGGAGAGCGAACCCGCAAAACTGCGACCGGCTGAGGCCGCACCCGCGCAAGGCATTAAGGTTGACCCGAAGGGCCGCAAGATTTCGGTTGCGTTCGACTTCAAGGGCAAGCTTCACTATGGTCAGCCCGTGCAGGAAACGGGCGAACAGATCGTGACGGTGGTGAGCGACCGCGTCTGCGACGAATATGTTGAAGAACTTTGTCAAAGCGGAGTGGGTGTCGTGGCGGTTCCCGTCAACGGCAATGAACTCGTCCTTGCCATGGAGCAACTTGCCAAGGACTACGGCGACGGCGTGTGGATGCTCGAAGGCGGCGCCATCATCAATGCGGCCTTCATCCAGGCGGGACTTGTCGACGAGGTGAGTACGGTAATTTATCCGGCCATTGACGCGACCAAAGAAAGTCCCGCAATTTATGAAGCCGCGCAAGAGGGGGTCTTCCCCGCCAAAAAACTTAGCCTGCGGTTTAAGGAGTCCAAGATCCTTTCGGGCGGCGCTGTTTGGCTTAATTACGAGGTCGTACCGGCGAAGTGAGGTAATACCGCAAGAATTCGGCAGGTTTTGTTCTCTCAAACGGACGCTTTGCCGTGTAGGGCGAGGCGTCCGTGTACAATCGAAGAATCATTGACAAGACGAAGAGCCTGACGACTCCAGGGTGTCTTTGTCTGCACACTTGGGAGAATAGACCAATGAAGAAGTTTTTCACGAGCGTTGCCGTTTGTGCGGCGGCAGCTATTGCACTGACCGGTTGCGGTGACGATAAGGCGAAGGAACCCGCAAAGACGGCTTCGGCTGACACAACGATCACTGTGGGGGCCACTCCGGTTCCGCATGCTGACATCCTTAACTTCATCGCTCCGGAAATGAAGAAGCAGGGCGTGACGCTCAAGGTGTTGGAATTCTCCGACTACGTCAAGCCCAATATGGCTCTGGCCGACAAGGAAATTGACGCAAACTTCTTCCAGCATAAGCCCTACTTGGACAGCTTTGCCAAAGAACGCGGCCTGAAGCTTTCTTCGCTCGTTGCCGTACACATTGAACCGATGGGCGTGTACTCCAAGAAGTTCAAGGACGTCAAGAGTGTTCCCGATGGCGCCAAGATCGCCATTCCGAACGACCCGACCAACGGCGGCCGCGCGTTGCGCGTTCTGGCTGACGCCGGCATCTTCGGTCTGAAGGACGGCGTGGGTGTCAATGGTACTCCCGCCGACATCGTCAACAATGCCAAGAACGTGAAGATCCTTGAAATGGAAGCTGCCGTGCTGCCGCGCACGCTCGATGACGTTGATTACGCCGTCATCAATTCCAACTTTGCTCTGAGCGTGGGTCTCAATCCCACCAAGGATTCGCTCTTTACCGAAGCCAAGGATTCGCCGTACGCCAACATCGTGGCCGTTCGCGCCGATGACAACCGCGAAGTTCTGCAGAAGCTGAAGTCCGCCATCACGTCCCCGGCCGTGCGCGACTTCATTCTTGAGAAGTACAAGGGCTCCGTGGTGCCGGCTTTCTAATAGGCTAAATGTGAACCTTTAAAAGTTAAAGAAAAACCTATCGGATCGCCCGTTTTAGAGGGCAAAAAAGAGAGCCTCCCGTTTCCGAATCATCTTTCGGTGATCGCAAAAAGCGGGAGGTTTTCTTATGTCAAAGATCAAATATAAAAGCTCGTAAACAAGCCTTTAATTGATTTGAAGTAGCTCACTTATTTCGTTCCGGTGCAGCCGGAACGTCGAGCAATCATGAGCTGAGCGACCAGCTTCTGAAGATCCTCTTTTGTTGCTGATCGCATATAAGCATTGACAACGGTATTCACCTCGTGTTCAGGCCAGGCAGAAACGCGCTCTCCAAATTTGACGGGCGGCGGAAAGGTTCCTTGCTTAATGCGGGCGTACAGCGTTGTTTTTCCGACGGCCAATTGCTCAAGCAGCTCAGGAAGGCGTACAAAAAATATCGGCATAGGATTCTCCTACAAAGGTTGAAAAGAGAATTTTTGCCGGCTCCGTACTTCGCTATGGCGCTCTGATGAGCAACTTTTGCTCAGCCGACGGAATTTTTAGCGTTTTAACTTGCGGCCAACTCTTGATTTTCAGAAATTCCCGGCCAATGTGTGGAGAAGTTCCGTTCGGTGGTGTCAAAAAAGATCAGCCATCAACTTCGGGATGAACCGGATGGTGACCACAACAGCAGGCGCTGCCGGAAGTTTGTTCAGACTTCTCGTCGAGCGGTTGCATGGAACAGTCCGGAGAAATGCCGCGTGATTGGAGGTAACTTGTTCCCCATTCATAGACGCAACTCAAGACCGGTTTCAAACTTTTGCCGAGATCCGTGAGCGAATATTCCACCTTGGGCGGCACCACCGCGTATGCCTTGCGGGAAATCAGACCGTCGCGCTCAAGCTCTTTGAGCTGCTGAGAGAGCATCTTGGCGTTTGCTTGCGGTACGGCTTTCTGCAACTGAGAAAAGCGTTTCGTGCCGTCAAAAAGATTCCAGAGAATGAAGGCTTTGTGTTTGCCGCCGATGAGTGCGAGCGTGGTGCGCACCGGGCAGTGTGCGGGTTCGGAAACGGGGTTGTCTTTGGAGGAAGGCATACGGAATTTCTATCTAAGTTACTTTTTTGAAAGTATATACCGTAAAGGTACCTTCTTCCCAAAAGAAAGTATTTGATTAGAATCGTTCTCACCATGGGGAGGCGAGGCCTTCTTCGCACAACGGAATTCAATTGCCTAAAAGATGCAGAAACTTCACTTTGATGTCACGGGGATGAGCTGCGCGGCTTGCTCGGCGCGCGTGGAAAAAGCCGTCAAGGCGCTCGACGGCTGCTGTAACGTCACTGTCAACCTTCTCAAAAACGACATGACGCTGGAGCTCGATGACGCCAAGCTCTCGCAGGATGACGTAGTCAAGGCAGTGACGGCGGCCGGTTACGGCGCCAGCCTCCGGGATAACGACTCGAACCCCTCGGGCAAGACCAAGACTCAAAAGAAAAACAGCCAGGCAGAGGTCCTGCAGCAGGAATTGACGGCCACGCGCAAGCGCCTCTACTGGAGCCTCTTTTTCTGCGCGCTTCTGATGGTGATCACGATGCTGCCGATGGTTGGCATCACGTTCTCCTTTTTTGAGGGAGTGCAAAAAGCGCCGGCCTTTGCCTTCACACAGCTCCTGCTGACGTTGCCGGTGCTGGTGCTCAACAAAAACTTTTTCACGCGTGGCTTCAAGGCGCTTGTGGGGCTCGCGCCCAACATGGATTCATTGGTCGCGCTGGGTGCGACCTCCTCAATGCTCTCGGGCATCGTGTCGCTTTACGTGATGTTATATGCGGCGGGCGCCGGTGATTGGAGCACTGTGAGCCACCACGCTCACAATCTCTACTTCGATTCTGCCGCGATGATTCTGACGCTTATCGGTCTGGGCAAGTATTTTGAAGCCCGAGCAAAAGCGAGAACCACGGATGCCGTCTCGCAGCTCGTAAGCCTTGTACCGGATACGGCACGTGTCATCCGTAACGGCGAGGAAACGGAAGTGCCTGCCGACGAGGTGGCGGTGGGCGATGTCCTCGTGGTGAAAACGGGCGAGCGCATCGCAGTCGACGGCGTGGTGATCGAGGGGCGTGCTCAGGTCGACGAGTCGGCCCTAACCGGAGAAAGTCTGCCGGTCGAAAAAGGGGTGGGCAGCAAGATTTCGGCCGCAACGCTCATGCATTCCGGTCACATTCAAGCCAAAGCCACGCGCGTGGGGGCTGACACGACGTTGGCGCAGGTGATTGCTCTGGTGGATGAAGCGACTTCCTCCAAGGCGCCTGTAGCTCGTCTTGCCGATCGCATCAGCGGCATTTTTGTGCCCGTGGTGCTTGCGATTGCGCTTGTGACAGCCCTTGTCTGGATTGCCGTGGGCGCAGATGTTGAATTCGCCATGACGCTTGCTGTTAGCGTTCTTGTAATTTCTTGCCCGTGCGCCTTGGGACTCGCAACACCCACGGCCGTGATGGTGGGTACGGGACGGGCGGCGCGTCTTGGCATTCTCTTTAAATCGGCCGAAGCGCTTGAAAAGTGCAGTGGAATCAGCGCCGTGATTCTGGATAAAACCGGCACCGTGACCGAAGGCAAACCTGTTGTGACTGACGTGCGTGTATTTGCTTCGCACCTGCGTGAGCGCGACCTTCTGAAACTTACGGCTTCCGTTGAAGTAAAAAGCGAGCATCCCCTGGCTCAGGCGATCGTCCGAAGCGCACGTGAAAACGAAACGGGACTTTATGAAGCGAAGGACTTCGGCCAGCAGCCGGGCAGCGTTTTTGCAAAGATCAATGGCAAAAACTACTCCATTGGCAACCGTACGCTCGCACAAAACAGTGTCGCTATCCTCAAGGAACTCGAAACTTTGTCCGAAGCGGGCAAGACGGCTCTCGTCGTCTGCGAAGACAACGTGCCGGTAGGGATCGTAGCCTGCGCCGATACGATCAAAAGCGACAGCGCTGAGGCTATCCGCGCCTTTAAGGCGGCGGGGCTCCGTGTGATGATGCTCACGGGGGACAACGAGCGCACGGCCAAAGCCATTGCACGAGCCGTCGGAATTGATGAGGTGGTGAGCGAAGTGCTCCCCGCCGACAAGGCCGCTGTCGTCAAACAAACGCAGCAGAAAGGAGACCGCGTGCTGATGATCGGTGACGGCATCAACGATGCTCCCGCGCTTGCGACGGCTGACGTGGGCATGGCAATCGGTGCGGGGACTGATGTGGCGATCGAATGTGCCGACGTGGTGCTCGTCAACAGCAAACTGACCGACGCGGTGTCGGCCTATGAACTGTCGGGCGCGGTGCTTCGCAACATCAAGCAGAACCTTTTCTGGGCGTTCTTTTACAACGCTATCGGCATTCCCGTGGCAGCCGGCGTCTTCTTTACGACGCTCGGCTGGTCGCTCAACCCTATGATCGGTGCCGCGGCCATGAGCATGAGCTCCGTGTGCGTGGTGACCAACGCGCTGCGTTTGAGGCGCTTTAAGCCGACGAGCAGGAATTCTTTATCATCTTTCTCAACCGTTGCTGCAGCCTACGCAGCCTACCAATTGCCTTTGGAGCAAAGGAGTAAAACCATGCAAAAAGTGATCTCGATCGAAGGTATGCACTGCCCGCACTGTTCAGGCGCCGTAACCAAGGCGCTCACAAAGCTTGCCGGCGTGACGAGTGTCGACGTGAGCCTTGAAAAGAAGTGCGCCGTGATCGAATGCGAAGAAACCGTGACCGACGACGTGCTCAAGGCCACGATCACGGATCTTGACTTTGAAGTGACCGGCATCGAAACGAAATAACGGCGTTTTGATTTCCGCAGAAAAGATCTCAACGGACGACAGTTCCTCAAAACGACTGCCGTCCGTTTTCGCATCCGTTTCAATCAAGACGCTCAAAGAAAACGCCTCAAATTGCGGTGCAACTTGAGGCGTCCAAAACCTTGGAAAGACTCAGTGTAACTAACCGGCCCAGGTGAGATAGCTGTATGCCGAAAAGACCCCAAGCAGCAATGCTTCGGCTACGATCACCGGAACAAGGGTCTTGAAGAAATCCGCCTTGAAGTAGTCAAGTGACACAATGAGGCACACGTGCGTGGGCGTGATCATCTGACCGCCGACACCGAAAACGAGAGCGACGCCCACGAGATCCAGAGAACCCGCAGGAGCCAGTAGTGCCACGATCGGCATGACGATGGCCACATGGCCCTGAGACATGCCGGTCAGAACGCCGATCAGGAAGCTCAGGCCCGCGATGATGACGGGAGTGGGAAGAGGAGCGGCCTTGAAGCTTTCGACGACCTGACCCAGAACGCCCGTGACGTCAAGCAGCTGGATGAAGAAAAGAATGCAGGTGACGTCGCGCAGCAGCTTCCATTCGATGGCGCCGATGAAGATATCCTTGATTGGAACGGCGCGGTTGGTGCCCATCAGCACGAAGACCATGGCGGCGGCCACCACGCCCATGGAGACGGCTGCACCGATGCCGCCGAAAACCATCAGAAGGAAGACGGCCGCCACGGGCAGAATCGAAAGCCAGAAGTCCATGCGGTTGCGTGCGAGATCAAAGTCCGGGTCTTCACCCATGTTCTGGGCGCGCAGGTCTTCGAACTTCATCGGGCGCACGAACATCAGCCAGCCGATGGCAAACATCAGAGCCGTCACCCAAACAAGGTGAATAATCACGTCGCCCACACCCACGCCCACGATCGAGCAGGCAAGAATCATGCCCGGAATGATGGGACTTGAGAATTCAAAGATGTGACGGAACCAGAAGTTAATCGTTGCCTTCTGTTCTGCCGTGATCGTCATGCCCTTGGAAGCGTTGTCGACGATCGGCGCTGAAAAGCGAGCGCCGCCCACGGAAGGCAACAATCCCAGGAAGGCCGGCATTACCGCCATCGTCACCTTAGTGGAGTGAATCAGGTGGTTGAGGTACTGCACCATGCCCTTGAGGCAGCCACTCTTGCGAAGTTCGATTTCAAGGCACACCACGAAATAGAGAGCAAAGAGCAGGTCGTAGGTGCGCTGCATGGTGAACATTTGCTTGGCGGCTTCACCGAGCAGGGGGATTTCCGGCTTGACGGCGACCCAGATGAGCAGGCCGCCCGCCAGAATGGCCGGACCGATGGGAACTTTCTTGCGAAGCGCCACGATGATGAGGAGCATCGCAAGGGCAAGAACGACAAAGATATTCATGTTCAAAAAAGCCCCGAAGGGCACCGAAAAGCAACAGTAAGGTCGATTGTACGCCTCGTCGGACGGTTTCCGTACTGAGAGGCATTTCTATAGCGCGGCGCTTCTGAGGCCTATTGCGATGGTGTTAGCAAATCGAGGGAAACAAAACGCCCGAGACCGTTGCCGGCGCTCGGGCGGTTGATGCAATGGCTTTCCGTCAGAAGCTGACTCGCTTGGTCGGTACGCCCGCTGCCGTGCGTGTGGCCTCGAAAAAATCCTGAGGGAGGTCGGCAGCGGCCTTGATGTTCATCGGATCGTGTTCGAGGGTTTGCGCAGGCTCAAACATACCGTCAACGTTGAGCGGCTCTGTGCCGTTCATGAGGCCCTCAGGAACGCGCCTGACCTGCGTGCGGGCAAACGTTTCGACAAACGAGCCGCGCTTGGCGATGTTCGCAAAGAGTGTCGCGGGCACATCGCCCAATGCGCTTTCGGCAAAGGTACGGTCAAAGATGCGCGCATGAGTGTTGGTGCTGAAAAGCTCCGCCGGAATTGTGTGCAGCATCTTGCAGCCCATGAAGGCTTCCGAGAAGTCTTCGGCCTGAAGGTTGGCCGTAAAAAGCTGCCGGCTTACGTGTGCCAGGCCGCTTAAGGCAAACACGCCCGTGAACGTCCGCGCGTAGATGAGCGGAAAAAAGAGGGATTCGGGAACTTCGGTTAATGCCGTAAGTCCTGCAAAGGTCCCCGAGAGCGCCACCAGATGCGTGTTGTGCGCAAAAAGCGATGAGACGAGATGCGTCAACTGCCGCGGAGGCTTGATCGGGTTCCAGATGTGGCCCGCCGTGCTGAGCATCCCCGTGGCGTCGTTGTACAAAGCGGGAATGGGCGAGATGATCGCCGTCGTCTGTTCGGGCAGAATGAGCGTGGCGGCGGGCATAGGGCCGCCGAAGTCGATTTCCAGTCGATGCGTGCCCGGCATGGGGTGATATTCAAGCACGGTGCTCGAAATGGGCTCGCGGTGATGATGCGAGGTCTCGCCGTCAAACGTCACAGACACTTGGCGTAACGACGGAGCGATCGTGTTGCCGGCGGGAATGCGCAGCGTGACGAGACGATCGCGTTTGCCGACGGTGATTTCTGCGACAAACTTGGTCATGCTGCAGTCTCCTGGTTACGGGCAGAGGTTTCGGTTGTCGCCTCACCCGCAAAGCAGTCGTAGCGTGGTAAACGGGGCGAAGCGAGATAACTGGCGGGAAGCACCTTGAGGCTCTTACAAAAGGCAAACATGCCGTCGGTGCACTTCAAATCGGGGAGCATCGAGACGATGCCGTCGGCGACGTCGGTAAGCTGCACGCAGCCCGCGAAGGCCTGCTCGAGATTGACGATCGTCGGATTGTTGGCAAAGAGATCCTCGGGAATGCTTCTGAGTTCTCGGCGGTCGGCCGCCCAACCGCAGAAGTCGCCCAAGGTTTCGACGGTGCGCGGGTGGAAAGCGGGAAGCGCATTGTGTATGGCCGTGACGGCTCTGCCCAAGCGGAAGGGGCGAACCTCTTCGCCTGCCGTGTAGTGCAGTTTCACGCGATAGACTCCCGGCTGCGCGTAGGTGTGCGAAAGTGCATCGGTGCTGTTCCAGTCGATGCGCTCGACAGCTCCGTCGCCCCATTCGACGAAAAGGTCGCCCTCGAGCTCCAGATCAATGGGGTAAAAGAGCACGATGGGTTCGGATGAGAGTGGCGCGGCGTGCCAATCGAACTCAAAGCACGGGTCGGCAAGATTGGCGTGCGGGCGAATCCAGCCCGCTTCCTGTCGGCGCCCTTTGTCGCACCATGCAAACAGGCGGGGCGCAGCGCCCAGCATGAAGCCTTCCAGGCACACCGGCAAATTCTTCTTGTCGCCGAATGGATTGTCGACGTCGCGCAGCGAACTGCAGTGCGCAAAAGTCTCTTCGCACAGCGAAAGAGTGAGCGCGTGACGCAGCAGGCCGTATGGAATGGCCGTAAGTTGGCTGTGGGCAAACGTGCGCGCAAGGCTCTTTAGGGACTTGCATGGTGAAAAGAGCGACACCGGAACGGTCTTGAGCGACACCCCCATGAAAGCTTCGTCGAAAAAGGCCAGATTGGGGTTGTTCGCGAGAAAATCCGGGCATATGAAATTCAAGGACGCTCGTCCCGTTTCGGGGTCTTTCGCAAAAAGCGGCGGCAGGGTGTCTGAGGGCTCGGGACGGCCTTCCGGATCCGATTCGCCCATGGTGAGCGTCGGCAAGGCGGTTGAGACGCTCACTGTTTGATAGGGCAGTTTTTTTAGCGGCAAAAAACCCGAAGGTGTTGTCACCGTTATGGTGCGCTTGCCGTCTTCAGCGTAGCGGTGCGAGCAGCTGCTCGTCGGCATGATGTCCTCGCCCGAAACAATCTCCGCGACGGAGTCGGACGACATTGCGACGTCGGCAACCGTTACGTTGCCGTCTCCCCAGTCGATGCGAATGTCCCCGATGTGCTCGGCGGCAAACTGCGGCACGGCGAAGAACTCGATTGCGATCACTTCATCCTTGGGACAGATGACGGTGAAGACAAAGGGTTGGGGTGAAGAGATGCGAGAGGCGGACATCGTGTTATTCATGAGAAATGACGCGCCCAATTGTACCGCAGCGCTCGTCGGCTCAAGAAAGAGCGCTGCTGCGGATCTCTTGAGACTCAAGGCCGCTTTTCGGGCGGCAGGCTGTCCAACAGTGCGTTGACGATTGTGCGGACGTTTTGAAGCCTCGTGACGGCGTTTTCGGAATTGACCGTCATCTTGAGTCGCGTGAACGTACCCGGCAGCACGCGCAGGTCTCGGCGCTTTTGCAGCAGCGCAAACATCACGGCCGGATCGAACATGGTCTTTTGAGCGAAGGTAAAGACGATGGCTTGTTCGGCCGCATCGATCTTGCGGATGCCGATGGCGGCGCACTCGATGCGCAGACGATGAACAGCCAGAAGCGTCTTTGCGGCAGGCACGGGCATCCCGAAGCGATCCGTGAGATCGTCGGTGCACTCGCCGAGCTCTTCGAGCGTCTGGGCAGCGGCCAATTGCTTGTAGAGCGACAGACGCGTGCCGACGTCGGGCACGTAGTCGTCGGGCAGCAATGCAGGCAGATGCAGGTTGATTTCAGTGAGCGTCTCAAAGGGCGAGTCAAAGGTCGGCTCTTCGCCGCGGCGAAGCGAATCAACGGCGCGCTTGAGCATCTGCGTATAGAGCTCAAAGCCTACCTGCGCCATTTCGCCCGATTGTTCGTCACCGAGAACTTCACCCGCGCCTCGGATTTCCAGGTCGTGCATGGAAAGGTAAAAGCCGCTTCCGAGCTCTTCGAGATTTTGGATGGCTTCAAGTCGCCGTTCGGCGTTCTTCGTAATCGCTCCCTCGTCGGGAATGAGCAGGTAAGCGTAGGCCTGGTGGTGACTGCGGCCGACTCGGCCTCGCAGCTGGTGCAGTTGTGCGAGCCCGAACTTGTCGGCGCGGTGCATGATGATCGTGTTGGCAATCGGGATGTCGATGCCCGTTTCGATGATGGTTGTGCAGACGAGCACATTGAACTCGCGCCGGTAGAACTCGCGCATGACGCGCTCGAGTTCTCGCTCGCTCATTTGGCCGTGGGCAATGCCAATGCGCGCTTCCGGAATCAGCTCTCGGAGCATCTCGGCGCGGGCCTGAATGGTATCCACGTCGTTATGAAGGAAATACACCTGTCCGCCGCGCTTGAGTTCGCGGATAACGGCCTCTCGAATCAGCGCCTTGGATTCGCGGCGCACGAAAGTCTTGATCGCGAGGCGCTTTTGCGGTGCCGTAGCAATCACCGAGAAGTCGCGGATGCCCTCAAGGCTCATCGCCAGCGTTCGAGGAATCGGAGTGGCGGTGAGCGTCAAAACGTCGACTTCCGCACGCAGGCTCTTTAAGCGTTCCTTCTGTCGAACGCCGAAGCGGTGTTCTTCGTCGATCACAACGAGCCCGAGACGTTTGAATTTGACCGATTCGCTCAAAAGCTTGTGCGTGCCGATGACGACGTCGACCGTGCCGGTTTCAAGACCTTCGATCGTCTGGGCCGTCTGCTTGGAGGTGCGGAAACGCGAGAGCTCAGCGACTTTCACGGGCCAGGCTGCAAAGCGGTCCTTGAAGGTCTGGGCGTGCTGTTCGGCAAGAAGTGTCGTCGGGCAGAGGATCGCGACCTGTTTGCCGTTCATGACGGCGATGAAGGCAGCGCGCAGGGCCACTTCGGTCTTTCCGAAGCCTACGTCGCCGCATACGAGTCGGTCCATAGGACGGCCCGAGTGCATGTCATTGATGACGGCGGCGATGGCAGCGGCCTGATCGGGCGTTTCCTCAAAGGCAAAGCCTTCGCAGAAAGCCTGATAGTCTGACGATTCCGTTTCAAACGCAAAGCCCTGCTTGGCTTCGCGCATGGCGTAAAGGTGCAGAAGTTCGGCAGCGGTGTCGCGCACTTTCTGCGCCGCCTTCTTGCGGGCCTTTTCCCAGTCGCCGCGCCCGAGGTTGTTGAGCGGCGCGTGCTCGCTGTCGGAACCCGTATAGCGACTGATGAGGTTGAGTTGCGAGACCAGCACGAACAGCTTGGCGTCGTTGGCATAGTCGATGCGTACGAATTCGGCGGGACCTTCTTCGGTGGAGATCGTTTCCAGCCCGTGGTATCGGCCTACGCCGTGGGCGGCGTGCACGACCGGATCGCCCTCGCGCAGTTCGCTCACGTCGCGAATGATCGCTTCGACGTTGGTGGTGCGGCTGTGTCCGCGGCGGCGAATGACCGCTTTCGTGTTGTAGAGCTCGGACTCGGTGACGACCACCAGGCCCGACTCTTCGAGCACAAAGCCGCCCGAGAGCGGCCCTACGGTAATCGAAAGGGGCTCCGTGCCGTTTACGAAAGCCGCAAAGGATTCGACGAGTTCCGGTTCGCGCACGCCGTCGCGCAGCAGTTCCTGCAGACGCGCCGCACGACCCGAGCCTGTTGCGACGATAAGAATGCGTTTTTTCTCAATGCGGCACTTTGCGATGAAGTCCTTCAACTTGGCGGCTGGATCCTTAGCCGATCGCTCGATCGTAAGCGGTGTATCGATGCCTGTTTCGGGGGCTTTGAGAGAAATGCGGCCGAAGGGCGCAATGGCATCGAAAAAGTCGTCAGCCTTGTCAAAGAGCTTTTCGGGGGCAAGCGCCGGTCTTTGCGCATCGTGCGAGAGAAACTTGTAGCGCTCCTGCGTTTGACGCATGAAGGCGTCGATGGCGTCTCGCGTTTCACCCAAAGTGATGAATAGCGCATTGTCCGGAAGATAATCGGCAAGCGTTCCCGTCGACTCGAAAAAGAGGGGCAGATAGTACTCGATGCCCGGAGAGCAGATCCCCGAGCCCACGTCAACGTATACCGGGCACTTGTTGGGGTCTCCCGGGAAAGCTGCGCGCCAGGCGGCACGGAACCGATTGCGGGATTCTTCGTCAAAAGCAAATTCGTGACCGGGCAGAATGCGCACGCGATCAACGTTTCCGGTGCTGCGCTGCGAGTCGGGATCGAAACTGCGGATCGCGTCTATCTCGTCGTCAAAGAGGTCTAGACGAAGCGGGGCTTCGGCGCCCATCGGAAAGATGTCGACGATGCCGCCGCGCACGGCGAATTCGCCCGGAGCCATCGTCTGCTCGACGCGCCCGTAGCCGGCTGCCACTAGGTCGGCCTCAAGCTTGGCGATGCTGATGGTCTGTCCTTTGCGAAAGAAAAACGTGTTGCCAGCGACGTAGGATTTCGGTGCAAAGCGCTGCGCAGCGGTGCTCGCGGCCGCAATGAGAACGTCCGGGCGAGCAGGCAGATCGTCGCTTGTGAGGTTGTAGAGGGTCTCCAAGCGTTCGCTGACCAAATCCGCATGCGGACTCATCGTGTCGTAGGGGAGCGTCTCCCAATCGGGAAGGCTTGAGACTTTGAGCGAGGGGTCGAGCCAGGCGATTTCCTGATTGAGACGAGCGACGTCAAACGCGTTGGCGCAAATTAAAACCGCCATCCGTTTTTGACTGCGGGCCAGTTCAATGAGGGCCGTGAGAGCAGCCGAACGGTTGCCGCCCGACGCGGTCGTCGTCTTGAGGCGCCGAGTGGCAGCGGCCAGTTGCGTATCGTTAAGAGAAGAGGCGAGAACGGACAAAACGTCTGACATCGGATGAGCAAAAAAAGGTACCCACAATGTGCGCAATTGTACGGTAGAGATGCGGCAGCGTCCGTCAAAACAAAAGAGCCGGAGAGAACACTCACCGGCCTTTTTCCGAAAGGAGGCTACATCGTTTTCTGACCGACGAGCTTTTGCAGGTGCGGCGGAAGCTTCCCGGTATTTTCAATGATGTCGGCAAAGGCGGCGTCGGCGCTTTCGGCTTCGTCCGTGCGCATGGCCTCTTCCACGCAGCACAATGCCGACTCGATTTTGAGCGCCTCGTCTTGGGATACGGTGCGAAGAATCGTGCCGCGGAAAACCAAAACCAGATCGCCGACCGCCGGCATTTCATCGGCGAAGGAAGCATTGGCGATCTCCGTGCGTCCGGGACGCGTTACGACGACGTCGCTGTCGTTCCGCACTTCCAGAACGCGCATGGGAACGGCGATGCACATGTTTTGGTCTCCTTATTGAAATTTGGGAAAGAAGCGGACGTCGCCCTCTCGCGGTGCCTCTTCTTCGGAGGGGCGTTGTGTTTCGTAGTCTCGTTTGTTCAGTGACGCATCGCCCAGAGGGGAAACCTTTTCTCCTTCGGGACGGACCGCAACGGCATAACCCCAGTCCGTGAGCACGTTTTTGGCCATTTCGACGGCTTGATCGAGCGCCGCTTCGCAGGCGGGCGTGAGCGAGCCGCCGTAGTCCTGCAGAATTTCGGGCTGAATGGCGACCACGGCGATGCGCTCGGGAGCATGGCCTTGCAGTTCGGCAAGTGCGAGCACTTCATTCATGCCGGTCTGGTGCGGAGAGATTTTCGTGGCCGACCAGAACTTCACCTCGTCGCCCGTCAAAAGCTTGAGAGTGCCGGGTTTTTCCTGCAGATCGGCGCAGTCAAAAAGCAGCAGATCCTTAGTGGCGCCGATGAGTTCGAGAAGATACATACCGAGCGTGCCGCCGTCGGCCACCTTCGTCTTTTCGGGAAGCTTGTAGCGGGCGTTGAATGCTTCAACGGCGCGAACGCCGAAGCCTTCGTCGGCCCAGAGAATGTTTCCGACGCCCAAAACGAGCACGTCGGTCGGTTCAAAAAGATCGAATCCGGGAACGGTCTGCATGCGAAAACCTTGACAAATAGAACCGGTAGGACAGTGGCCTCCGGCCAAACAACGCCTTACCAATTGTGCGCGAAAGCGCCCCTTTATTCCTCAGTCGTTAGTCGAAAGCGGCATACTTCGGCCGACCTACACCGCGCATAAAAAGAAACGGACCGCAGTCGCCTGCAGTCCGTCGGATGCGGCAGCCCCGCAGGGCTGCGCGGGTTGAGTTACGGTCAGTGTTCTTCGCCGCCGTGCTTGAACATTCTCAAGCCGCTCGTCATCGAGCTGATGGTGGTGGCACCGCCCATGACGTCTTCGCGGAAGCTCATGTAGATGTGAGCAATCGAGAAGAGGATGAAGATGTACATGAACGCGTGGTGCGTGGTGCGCACGGCCTGGCTGTCGCCAAAGAGCACGAACACCCATTCGAACCAGGCGTACCAGCCAGCGTCGGCACCCCAGGCCTGAGCGTAGAGCGCGAGCCCCGTGATGATGATCACGATGCTGCCCAGAGTGAACATGAAGAACATGGCGCACTGAGCAAGCGGGTTGTGCCCGGCGTACTCGGGGGAGGTTTTTCTCAGGAACAGGTAGTACTTGACCTGCTCAAAGAGCATCTTCCACCACTTCAGACTCCAGAGCGGCGGCACGAGGATCATGCGCGAGTATTTGTTGCCGACGATGCCCCAGTACAGTCGCCAGATAAAGATGACCGTAAAGATCATGCCGGCGGCAAAGTGCGCAAGCCGAATGTATGCGAAGTCATACGTTGCCCAGGTGTCGCCCAGGTTTGCCACCAGAGGAGCTCCGATGAGAAAACCCGTGACGATCATCACCGCCATGCACACGGCCATCGCCCAGTGCCAGATTCGCACGGGCGCTTCCCACACGTACAGCGGGTGCGTTCCTGCCGAAACGTCAACTTCATAGGTGACGGGATCGATTTTCATAAACGTACCTTCAATCTGTTGGTCCGACGGGCGGCAAAGCGATTTTGCCGCTCGTCCGGACTTGGCGCGTCAATATCCGGATCAGCGAACCTTGACGCTCACGAGCTCTTCGCCCTTGTTGTCCAGCACGTGTGTTGCACAGGCCAGGCACGGGTCAAACGAGTGGATCGTGCGGATGATTTCAAGCGGTTCTTCGGGCTTGGCAAGCTTGGTGCCGATGAGCGAAGCCTCAAAGGCGCCGTGGTTGCCTTCCGTGTCGCGCGGGCTGGCGTTCCACGTCGTCGGGACGACGGCCTGCCAGTTGGCGATCTTGCCGTTGTCGATGACGCAGTAGTGTGCCAGTGCGCCGCGGGGTGCTTCGCACGCACCCACGCCCTTGCACTGCTTGGGCCAGGTCTTGGGTTCCCAGAATTCCATGTTGGCGGCAGCTTCGTCGCCGGCACGGATGTTGGCGATCAGATCGTCGACGTACTTCACCATCATGTCGGCCATGAAGCTTGCTTCGAGCGCGCGGGCGGCGTGGCGGCCGAGCGTCGAGAACATGGCTTCGAGCGGAAGGTTGAGTTCCTTCAAAGTGGCCAATGCCGGATCCTTGTACTGCGGCATGTTCTTGGCGACACCCATGACGACTCGGGCAAGCGGTCCGACTTCCATCATGTGGCCCTTCCAGCGCGGGCTCTTCACCCACGTGTACTTGCCGTTCTGGGAAATCCAGTTGTACTTCTGCGGCGTGCCGTCGGAGTCCGGGGCAAAGCCGAAGGCGTGGTCGGTGACGCCGTCCCAAGGATGCAGACCCTTCTTGTCGCCCGGGTACTTGTACCACGAGTGATCGACGAATTCCTGGATTTCGTCCGGGTTGCGCAGGTCGACCGGATGCACTTCGTTGAGTTTGCCGTCGATGATCGCGCCCATCGGCATCATCAGGCTCTTGTCGCTCCATTCGTTGGGGATTTCGGGGAAGTCGCCGTAGCAAAGGAGGTTCTTGGAGCTGATGCCGCCGCCGATCTTGAACCAATCCGGATACATGCTCGCAATCGCCTTGACGTCGGGAATGTAGACGTTGTTGACGATGTCTACGCACGCCTTGGCGATGTCGCGCATGTAGTTCATGCTCACTTCGTTGACCATGACACCTGCGGCGCCTGTGTCGTGCATGTTGATCGGGCAGGCGACGCCGCCCACGAGGTAGTTCGGATGCGGGTTCTTGCCGCCGAGGATGGTGTGGATCTTGATGATTTCCTTGTGGAAGTCGAGCACTTCAAGGTAGTGCGCAACGGCAAGGAGATTGACGGCCGGCGGCAGCTTCATGGCCGGGTGTCCCCAATAGCCGTTCTTGAAGATGGAAAGCTGGCCGCTTTCGACGAATTTCTTCAGACGCGCCTGCACGTCACGGAAGTAGCCTGCGGTCGCCAGATGGTGATGCGGGCTGATCTTCTGTTGAATTTCGCTCGTTTCGCGCGGATCGGCCGACAGAGCGCTCACCACGTCGACCCAGTCCAGAGCCGAGAGCTGATAGAAGTGCACCAGATGGTCCTGTACGTACAGGGTGGCATTCATCAGGTTGCGGATGATGTTGGGGTTCTTCGGGATCTTGATGCCGATGGCGTCTTCGACGGCGCGCACGGCTGCAAGCGCGTGAATGCCGGTGCAGACGCCGCAGATGCGTTCGACGAACGCCCAGGCGTCGCGCGGATCGCGCCCCTTGAGAATCACTTCGAGACCGCGCCACATCGTGCCGGTGCTCATCGCGTCGGTGATGACGCCGTTGGCGTCGATTTCTGCCTGCACGCGCAGATGACCTTCGATGCGGGTGACGGGGTCAACGACAACGCGGCGGGTGTTCTGGCTGTTGCTCATTCTTTACCTCCGATGTCCTTGTTGGTCTTGGCGCGGGCTTGGGCAACCGCGCTCATGGCTGCGTGCGCTGCGGCGGCCACGCCGACGACGGCAACGGTGGCGATGCCGACCTTGTCGACCGTGGCTTCGACGCCACCCCAGCCCGGAGGCAGGATGTCGGGTTCGTGGTTGTAGAAGCTGCCCTTGTCAAAGAAGTTGTTTTCCGAGCAGCCGATGCAGCCGTGGCCGGACTTGACGGGCCAGGACAGACCTTCGTTCCATTCGACCGTCGAGCAGGCGTTATAGGTGGTCGGGCCCTTGCAGCCGACTTTGTACAGGCAATAGCCGAGCTTGGCGCCTTCGTCGTCGAACTTTTCAACGAACTGACCGGCGTCGAAGTGGGCGCGGCGATAGCACTTGTCGTGAATGCGCTGGCCGTAGAACATCTTCGGACGGCCGAGGCGATCCAGAGGCGGCAGACGGTCGTAGGTGAGGATATAGGTGATGACGGCGGTCATCACTTCGGGAATCGGCGGGCAGCCCGGAACGAGAACAACGGGCTTGTCGGTGATCACTTCGGTGATCGGCACCGATTTCGTGGGATTGGGTTTGGCGGCCTGCACGCAGCCCCAGGCGGCGCAGGAACCCCAGCCGATAACGGCCTTGGCGTCGTGGCAGACGTGCTTGATCTTGTTCAGGAACGTTTCGCCGCCCGGAATGCAGAAGACGCCATCCTGGCCGAGCGGGATGTTGCCTTCCACGGCAACGATGTAGTTGCCCTTGTACTTTTCGATGGTGTCGGCCAGGGCGCTTTCTGCCTGGTGGCCGGCGGCGGCCATGATCGTGTCGTCGTAGTCGAGACTGATCAGATCCATCACCATGTTGGCGGCGATGGGGTTATAGCTGCGGATGAACGATTCCGTGCAGCAGGTACATTCGAGACCGTGCAGCCAAACGACCGGCGTGCGGGGTTTGGTCTTCATGGCCTGAGCAATTTCCTGTGCGCCGGCGCTTCCGAGCCCGAGGCTTGCGGCCGTGAGCGAGCAGAACTGCAAGAAGCTTCTGCGGCTGATGCCTTGGCGTCGTAACGCTTCATATTGCGTTTCAAACATAGGCTTTCTCCTTTCGGTGAAGGGGCGATTCAGTTTTAATTCGAATCTCGTACCGAGAGCTTCAAGAGGTTTTTTTAAACAAACAATCCCCCTGAGGCTTTGTAAGGATGCTATCGAGGCACCTTGAGAAAACCTATACGCCGAAAGTACTTTATCTCATACGGCAGGACTACTTTCCTTCCAACGACCGTGTTTGGTTACACCTCGCGACGACGAGTATTAGATCGAAAGTACAAGGCAGAAGTGAGGAAACCGTGAGCGGAGACTAACCATAATGGTGGAGAGCAAATCGGCCCGAGCAAAAACAAACGCCCGCTCAAGAAAGAGGCGGGCGTTTGAGATTGAGCCGTTCGGAAAATTATTTCGACTTCGCTTTAGTTTTCGTCTGATCGCTGATCTTGGCGTTCTTGATCAGATTGTCGATGTAGCTCTGCACGCGCTGCTGGTTCAGAAGCTGACGCAGAGCGGGGCTTTCGGCCTGATAGTTCACGAAGCGCTGTGCGGGACGAACACCCTCGAGCTTCACGACGTGCCAGCCTAGCTGCGTCTTGATGGGCTTCTTGGCGATCTGGCCCGGCTTGAGGTCCTTGAAGCTTTCGGCGAATTCCTTGTCGAACATATTGGGCGAGGTCCAATCAATCAGGCCGCCCATGGCGCGGTTCTGTGCCGTGTCCTTGGAGTTTTCGCGAGCGATGCGGTCAAAGTCTCCGCCTTTCCTGACGCGGGCCAGAAGATCCTTGGCGGTCTTTTCGTCTTCAACGAGGATGTGGCGCACCGACACTTCGGTCTTGCCCCAGCGTTTCTGTTCCTTTTCAAAGAGAGCCTTGACTTCTTCTTCCTTGACGGGGTTCTTCGCGAGCCAGTCGTTGATGACGGTGCTCATCAGAATGTTCTTGGTGGCATTGTCGATCATGCGCTGAACATCATCGCGTTCCGAAATTTTGGCTTTGCGAGCTTCTTGCAGCAACAGTGCGTCGCGGGTCAGCAGATGGCGGACCTGCGTTTCAAGTTGCGGCGTGCGTTCTTGTCCCCGAGAGGTGTAGACGCGGATAAGTTCTTCTTGCTGAGCCTTGGTGATCGTCTGGCCGTTGACGGTGAAGTTGGCGGTCGCGGCCATGGCGCCGGCGGCGGTCAGGATGGCGGCGCAGCCGACAGCGAAATGTTTGATAGCCATAGAAGAAAGTTCCTTCGTTGGTAAAACGAAAATAAAGTCCGATTATTTTTCCAAAGATGGTGAATTTTTGGCGATCCAAAACCCCATGCCAATTGTAAAAACCAGTGTCAACCCCATCAAACCGAATAACTTGAAGTTCACCCATGTGTCGGTCGAACAAGTGTATGCCACAGCAAGATTGATGATGCCGACGATGGCGAAAAAGGCAATCCAGGCTTTCTGCAGCGTATTCCATGCGGCGTCGTTCATTACGATTTCCGCGGTCGACAAAAGCTTGCGGATGTAGTTGCGGCCGGTGCACTGCGCAAATAGAAGAATGCCGCCGAAAATCCAGTAGAGAATGCTCGGTTTCCACTTGATGAACATCTCGTTTTGCAACCAGATCGTAAGAGAACCGAAGACGACGATCACCGCAAGCGAAATCCACAGCATCGGTTCAGGTTTTTTGCCGCGGGCGAACACGATCGCGATTTGAATGAAGGTGGAAATGATGGCTACGAGCGTGGCCAGCATGACGGGGGCGTGTTCCGGGCCGGTGCCGCCGGTGATTGCGGTCAGAATGTCAGCGGCCGTCTGCGGATCGGATTCGCCGAACTTGAACGCTCCGAAAAACAGAATGATGGGGAAAAGGTCGAAAAATAATTTCACGGCGGTTTCTTCGATAAGCGGATGGAAAAGCCGGACAGAGCATAAGCCGGCCGTTTTTTCAGTTCGGCCATTATAAGGTCGGAGAAAGACGCCCTGGATTCGTGGACATCTGAGGACAGCTTGCGTAACATTTTCGAACTTTTGTTGCCCTCTTACACGGATTTGACGCGTACGGAGCTATAGATTTGTGACTATTGTGCTTGTTCTCGGACTGCCGAATGAGCCGAATCTTTGGAGAACCGCACGCTCGTATGAGTGCACAGATTGGATTTCTTACATATGAATCAAGGACTTAAATACGTACTTATGACTTCAGCAGCAGTCACTGCAATGTCGGCCTGCGCTGCGGGCCTCAAGCCCGTGCACACGGTCGAAGGCATCAAGAGCTACGAACTCGACAACGGTCTGCAGATCGTTCTTTTTGCCGATCAAAGCAAGCCCACGGCCACGGTCAACACGACCTACCTCGTCGGCAGCCGTATGGAAAACTACGGCGAAACCGGCATGGCCCATCTTCTTGAACACCTGATGTTCAAGGGCAGCAAGAACTATCCCGATCCCACCAAGGAATTCACGCGACGCGGTTTTCGCATGAACGGCACGACGTGGCTCGACCGCACGAACTACTTCGTGAGCTTTACCGCCAACGACGACAACATGAAGTGGGCGCTCGGCTGGAGTGCCGACGCGATGACCAATTCATTCATCGCCAAGAAGGACCTCGACACCGAAATGACCGTCGTGCGCAACGAGTACGAAATGGGGGAAAACAAGCCCATATCCGTGATGCTCAAGCGTATGCAGTCCGTGCTCTACGATTGGCACGCCTATGGCCGCAGCACGATCGGGGCGCGCAGCGACATTGAAAACGTGCCCATCGAAAATCTGCAGGCGTTCTATCGCAAGTGGTATCAGCCCGATAACGCCGTGCTGACGGTTTCCGGCAAGTTCGACGAAGCCAAGGTTCTCGAGTGGATCCAGGAGACGTTCGGCAAGATCAAGCGCCCGGACCGCGTGCTGCCGAAGGCCTGGACGATTGAGCCCGTCGCCGACGGTCCGCGCACCTTCGAAATCCGCCGCCCTGGTGAAACCCAGCTTGTTGCGGTAGGCTACCGTGTGCCTTCGGCTCTTGCCCAAGACACCAATGCGGTGGAAACGGCAACCGACATTCTTGCCGATTCCCCGCGCGGACGACTTTACAAGGCGCTCGTTGAAACCGGCATGGCCACGCAGGTCTTCGGCTGGCCCATGTCCACGCGCGATCCGGGCTTTGTGATGTTCGGCGCCATGGTGAAAAAGGGCGACGACATCGAATCGGTGAAAAATAAGCTCATTGAAACCATTGAACTTTCGTTTGCGAAGAAGCCTGCCACCGACGAGGAAGTGGGTACGAGTCTGTCCGAGGCTGCCGTCGACTACGATCGCGCGCTTTCGGATCCCGAGGGTTTTGCGATTGACCTCTCGGACTACATCGCTCTGGGTGACTGGCGACTCTTCTTTGCCGACCGCGACGCTACGGCCAAGGTGACGCCTGCGGACGTCAACACCGCCGCAGCAACCTACTTCGTGCGCGACAACCGTGTGGTCGGCCTCTTCATTCCGGACGATCATCCCAAGCGCGCGCCCTACATGACGACTCCTGACGTCAAGGACGTGATCGCCAAGGCGACCTTCAAGGAAGAGGGCGATCAGGCCGAAGCCTTTGATGCGAGCCAGGCCAATATCGATGCGCGCACCGAACGCCTGCGCATCGGCGGACTTGAAGTTGCGCTGCTGCCCAAAAAGACGCGCGGCCGCACCGTGACCGTCTTGACGAACGTGCAGTGGGGCAATCTCGAAAGCAACCGCGGCAAGGCGGCTCTGAACACGCTTGTTCTGCCGATGCTCTCGCGCGGTGCCGAGGGGATGGATCGTAAGGCCATTGCCGACGCCTGCACCGAACTCAAGGTCCAGGGCGACGTGATGGGGTACACGACCACGGCAGACAACCTGGTCGCCACGATCGAACTCTTCGGCAAGCTTATCGAAAAGAGCACGTTCCCTGAAAAGGAAGTCAATCAGCTCGTCAAGCAGATGACGGCGATGATGGAGGCTAAGAGTGACGATCCGGTCTACATGGCTCGCGAAGCTTTAAAGAAGCACTTCCGCACCTATCCGGCAGGCGATCCCCGCAACGCTTCGCTCAACGAAGAGATGCTTGCGGCCTTCAAGAGCCTCACTCGCGACGAACTCTACGATTGGTATAAGACCGCCGTGAGCACCGAGCACGGTGCGATCGCAATCGTCGGCGAATTCGATCCGGTTGCCGTCAAGGCTGCTTTGCAAAAGGCTTACGCCAACGGCAAGAAGGTTGACAAGGCGTATGCATTTAAACGCTACTACAGCGAATTCAAGCCCGTGGCGGCCGAGCGCATTGTGATTGACGCCCCGAGCAAGGAAAACGCCGTGATCTTCGCGCGCGTCGATTTTGAGGGCAACGTCAACGACGATGATGCGGCGGCTCTCGTTGTCGCCGACTGGATTCTGGGAGGCGGCACGGGCCTTTCGAACCGCCTGGTCGATCGTCTGCGTCAGAAGGAAGGTCTTTCCTACGGCGTGGGCTCTCACGTGAAACTGCCGCAGTTCGGCAACCGCTCGAGCTGGATGATGTCCGCAATCGTCGCACCGCAGAATTTGCCCAAGGCTGAAGCCTGCGCCAAGGAAGAGATTGCGCGCGCCGTCAAGGACGGCTTTACCGAGCAGGAAGTTAAGGAAGCCGTCAAGGGCATTCTCGACTCCCGCGCCGTCAATCGCGCTCAGGACGACTACCTCGCCCAGAGTTGGCTGCAGTTCATGGAAGCCGGCAAGACGTTTGCTTTCAGCAAGCAGTTTGAGGAAAGGATTGCCGCCGTGACGGTTGACTCTGTCAACGCCGCCCTGCGCCGCATGGTGGTGCCGGAAAACGTGACCTGGATTCTTTCGGGTGATCTCGCCAAGGCCGGTCTGAAGAAATAACCCATAAAAAATCCAAACGCAACCGAAAGGCAGTGCTCGATTTACTAGTCGGCGCTGCCTTTCTTTTCAGCGGCCCAGTCGTCTCGGTGGCGAACCCAGCGTTCAACCCCTCTTTTTAGTTCTTCAATGACAACGGCAATGACCTTCGGCTGGTAACGGTGCTTTCGGTAAACAAGATAGCTTTGGCGGATCTTTCCGTTGTAGTCCGGAAACAGACGAATCAACTCTTTGTGCCGAGCTGCTTTTGCAATCGGAATCATGCCCACGCCACCCATAGCGCGCACTTCGTCGGCAACGGCCAGGATGTCGTTGACAACAAAAACGGGTTGGATGCCAAGAATATTCGCGAGCACTTCTTCCTGGTATAAAGGCATGGTTTTGGTCTCGTAATTACAGATCCAGGGGACGTGCTCAAGGTCCGTGATGGTTTGCGGCACTGGTTTGTTCTTGAAGAAATCCTGATGGGCATAGATGCCAAGTTTGGTCTTGTAGATTGGAATGGCCACGCAGTCGCCCAGCTCTGACAAATCGTCGAAGGTCATCAAAATGTCCGTATTCACGTCCAGCGAAGCGATCATGGGCGACTGATTGATGGTGACGAGTACCCTGATGTTGGGATATAGCGATCGAAGACGTCTGACGGTATGCCGCACGACGTCATAAAAGAAAGCTCTCGGCACGGTAATACGTACTGATCCCTGCAGTGTGTGCTTTTCGTTTTGAACGGACGCTAGCGCATTTTCCAAATGCCAGATGCTCGGATGCAGCGCGTCGAAAATCCTTTGACCAAGTTCTGTTGGTACCAATTCGCGCTTGTGCGGCTGTAAAAGGGAAGCACCGAGGCGCGACTGCAACGCCGCTAAACGGCGTGAAATGGTGGAGGCGGGAAGTTCCAGTGATCGAGCAGCTTTAGTCAAAGATCCTTCCTCGATAACGGAGCAGAACAGAAAGACGTCGTCCAAATTTCCATAAATGGAATTATTGCTTTTCATATATAGATCTCATCTCGATTTTGGTAAAGACTACTATAGTCCCGATCGCATCGAAACGAAACTGCGCAGATTTTATGAAGCGGTCGTTCCCCAAACCCCAAACAGGAAACTCACAATGCAGACCTTTTCGAGACGAAATCTGATCAAGGCCGCGGGATTGAGCTCGGTGTTCGGCATGCTCGGTTTATCTCTTGATCCGCTACAGGCGGCCGAGCACGCCAAAGGTGTCAAGCTCAACCCGAAAATGAAAGACGGGTGGCATTACGGACATTGCCGCATGTGTATGCGCGGAACATGTCCCAATATGTATCGCGTTGAAAACGGAATTGCCGTGGAAATCATGGGTAACCCGGCAACGCCGACAACCCGAGGAGCGCTTTGCGCCAAGGGTCAGAGCATCCTACAAAACACGTACAACGCGTATCGCGTAAAGGCTCCGATGAAGCGCACCAACCCGAAAAAGGGCTTGGACGTGGATCCGCAATGGGTTGAAATCTCTTGGGAAGAAGCGCTTGATACGGTTGCCAAGCGTCTCGGAGATATCCGAAAACGTGACCCGCGGAGGTTCCTCTACCAAGTTGGCTTCGGAGACATGGACTTCTTCTGTACGTTCATGTTCTATTTCGCACAGTGCTACGGTACGCCGAACTTTGTCAAGAGCAACGGCATTCTGTGCACACTGCATTACGCCTCCGACCTTGTTCAGGGCGTATTTCCGGGGTCGGTGCCGGATGCTTCCTACTGCCGTTATTTCATTGCCATTGGTTTGAACGTAGGCATGGGTATCGGTTCCTGTGAAGGCGGCACGCGTGGTATTTTCGATCTGATGTATGAAGGCAAGAAGGACTTCCGACTTGTTGTGGTGGATCCGCGCTGCAGTCCTGAGGCCAGCAAAGGCGAGTGGGTTCCGATTCGTCCGGGCAGCGACTTGGCGTTTCTGATGGCGCTTGTTCATGTCATCCTCTACGAAATCAAGAAGGTTGACGATCATTTCCTTAAGTGGCGCTCCAACGCGCCGTACCTGATCGGCCCCGACGGTCATTACGCTCGCGGCAAGGACGGAAAGCCGCAGATTCGCGATCTTTCCGACGGTCGCATCAAGTCTTTCGACGACAAGACGCTCAAGGATCCCGACTTGTGGTGTGAGAACGTGACCGTCAACGGTATCAGGACGGATGCAGCCATGGTGCTTGTCAAGCGAGGCTTCAAGGACACGACCCCTGAATGGGCCGAAAAGATTTGTTGGATTCCCAAGGAACGTATCCGCCAGATCGCCAACGACTACATTGACAATGCGCGTATCGGTGACACCATCAAGCTTGCCAACAGCAAGGGTGAAATGGTTGAAATGCCCGTTCGCGGTTCCATGATCGAAAGTAAACGTGGCGTCAAAAACCAGCGCGACGGCGTACCGTGCGACCTGATGTGCAAAATGCTTGCGATGTTGATCGGCGGCATTGACGTTCCAGGCGGCACAGTTGCCAAAGCACGCAGTTCTTTCCATCTCAAACCCGATGCCGACGGCGTGGTTGAACCCAAAGGTGAAGCTCGTGACAATCCGATGAGTTACCCGCCCAAGCACATCAATCTCAGCGATTACTTCCCGCACAAGCACACGTTGCCTGTCCTTGCCTATAAGGTTTGCCAGGATCCGAAGAAGTACGGTTTCGACTACGAGATTGAAGCCTCGCTTACGGTGGGTTCCAATCCAATAGCCTCGACGACCGAGCCCTACGAAGTCCTCAAGGGCGTTTTGAACATTCCGTTTGCCGTCAATATCGCCTATCACTACGACGAAATGGCGCAGCTTTCGGATATCCTGCTTGCTTCCAATTCGGTTCTGGAACGCGAATCCGTCAACTGTTTCGAAGGCGCTTTCGACCTTTCCACGAAGGAAACCAACAATCAGCGTCTGATGATGTACCGCGACCCGCTGCCGCCGATATACAACACGCGCCAACCGCAGGACATCATCATTGAGCTTTGTGACCGAATGGGCATGATCGATGAGTTCAATGCCAATCTCAACAAGGTGGGTGTGGTGCTTGGAGAAGTGACGACTGTGCAGCTTGATCCGGAAGAACAGCTCAAGCCCGGCCGCCGATACACGATTTCAGAAATTTGGGATAAAGGCGCTCGCAAGGCCTTCAATGGACGCGGATTGGACTACCTCAAGAAACACGGTCTTATCGTTCAAGAACGCGCTCCGGCTGAGGCTTATAACTCATACTGGTACAAGGATGGTGAAACACGCTGCCCGATCTACTTCGAGCGCACGCTGCGCTCAGGCGAACGTCAGCGCGCATTTTTCAAGAAGTACAAGGGCAAGCTCTATCTTCCCGATTTCAATGCCGAAGAAAACCTCAAGTATTTCGAAGCGGTCATCAAGTGGCGCAGCAAGAAAATCCTTGAAGTGAAGTCGACCGACAAGTATCCGCTGATTGCCACCAACTTCAAGACGCCGACTTCGCCTTCGCGATGCGGCGGCGTCGACCAGATGCCTTGGGTTGTGGAAGCAAGCGAAACGTTTGATCCTCAGTTCGGCAAAGTCTGCATCAATCCGAAGACGGCCGCCTATTACAAACTCAAGGAAGGCGACGTGATTTGGGTCGAGAGCAAGAACGGTCGCACGAAAGGGCCGGTGCATTTGTCCGAACTCTTCCGTCCGGGAACCGTCAACATCGCAGGTTCTTTGGGACGCTTGGTCAAGTCTCTGGGGGAAAAGGCCTACAACCGTCCGATGTACAACCTGCTGTGCAACGGCAAACCCAACGAAAGCTGCCCGTTCCAAATGGGCGTGGAAAACAACGTGGCTGTGCGTATCTATAAGGCCACGGGTCTCGTCGAAGGAGGAGTCTGCGTATGCGCTTAGGAATGATCATCGACACGCGCCGTTGCTACGGCTGTCTGGCTTGCGTGGTGGCCTGCAAAGCGGCCAATGCAACACCTCCGGGTCACTTTCGCTGCAAGGTGAAGATCGGCGAGAAGGGAAAGTTTCCGAACTCGACGCAGACGTTCCTTCCGACCCTGTGCAACCATTGCGAGGATGCGCCTTGCATCCGCGTCTGCCCGACGGGAGCTTCGTATCGAGATAAGGACGGTGTGGTGCGCGTCGACGCCGACAAATGCATCGGTTGTCAGATGTGCATGAACGCCTGTCCATACGATGCTCGCTCCTTCTACACAGATCCCAATCCGAGCTACTGGAAGGATGAGGGACACGGGCCGGACGAGTATGAGAAGCTGCGCTACAAGGAACACAAATTCAATACGCCCGATAAGTGCGATTTCTGCGCGGATCGCCGTGCTCAGGGGCTGCCTCCCGCTTGCGTGGCAACCTGCGCCGGCAGAGCACGCATCTTTGGCGATTTGGACGATCCCAATTCCGAGATCGCGAAGATGATGAAGAAGTACAACCCAAAGCCGCTCAATCCCGAACTCAAGACCAAGCCGCGTGTCTTTTACATCACGGATGAAAAGAACTGCCCGGTCGAGTTGCTGGAGGGACACAAGGCCAAAGCCAAGGAGGTTCAGCCCACAGGACTTTTGAGAAAGTAACATGACGAAGACTTCGGCGGCGACATCCTGACTCCATTACCATCGCCGCCGAAAGTCAATTGATGTTTAACGACACCACGGTTTGCCTGAGTATTTGAAATGACGGACAGCTCGATTACGGTTTTACCTTCAAACGGCGAAGCATTTAGCAATGAAGCGGCTGCATGCGGTCTTCTGGCCGAGTTTTATCTACACAACCCTGACGTTGACTTTGCCAAAGCGCTCGGAGAACTGATTCCTGAGGGCTTCACGGACGACTCCCGAATCCAAACGGCTGTCGGGATTTTGTGTACCGAGGCGGAAAAAGTCAGGTCGAACGAAGAAGCGCTTTTGAATCTCAAGCGGGACTGGACCAAACTTTTCCGCGGCATTTCACCATCCTATGGTCCGACGGCTCCTTATGCCTTTTTATTTTTGAAAGGCAAGACCGTTGAAATGATGGGCGATCTGGCCGCTCTTTACATTGACGGCGGCTATGACGGCTACATGCAGATTCATGACCGAATTGACTACATTGGGACATGTCTGCGGTTTCTTATGACAGTGGACCTGCAAATCGTGCACGCGATTGAAACAAAGGCCGCAGTGGAGTATTCCCGCCTCAGCTTGTGCCGCAAAGTGTTTCTGGAAACATATCTGATGCCTTGGGTGTTTGAATTTACTGCCCGGGCTCGAGAACACGCACAGACGCATTTCTATCGGTCGGTCTTGGATCTGACAGATCTTGTTTTGAACTACTTTGCCGGTGCGCACAAGAAAAGCGTCACTCTCATGAGTGCTGAAGAAAGTAAGAAGATGGCAACCGCAGAGGAAAAGGAAATCCAAAAGATGGTTGCCAACATGGAACGCGGCCAGGATGTGTCTGACTAATCTTCAGTCGATTTTTTGGCAAGAAACGCTTCTCCTTCAGGAGTCAGTTCAATGCCCGCCGCCTTAATGCTCGCAGCGATCTCGCGCGTGCATTCGAATACGGCGGGATCAATGCGCCCGGCGGCTTTGGGCCAGAAGACATAGAAGGGGATCGTGAGCGGCTCCTTGAGCTCGATGAGCTTGCAGTCGTTGGAGACACTCTTGGCGGCAAGTCGATCGGTGAAGTGAACGCCGACATTGCGCTTGACGAAGCGAAGCGCTACCTGTGTGGAAGACACTTCGGCCGCGACGCGCGCATGAGCGGGCATCAGGCGACGTGCGTGTTCCTGTTCGAGCGTATCGCGCGAAAGAATCACGAATTCTGCTTCACGACAATCTTCCTGTCCGATGGTGTCATACCTTGCGATCGGGTGCTGACGGCTGGCGACCAGACAAAACGGCAGGTGAGCAAGCGCTGTTTTTTCCAAATCGTCGTGGCTGCTCAAGAGTGTTCCGAACCCTACATCAAACGGGTGGGAGTATTTGGAGTAGTGAATATCGCGGCTGGCATGCACGTCCATTGTCACTCTCAGCGTTTCTTCGTGGCGTTTCATGATGGTGACAACGGCCGGAATGATGACATCCGAGCAATGGCGGGCAAGTACTGCGATACGCAGTGTTTTTTTGCGGTCGCGCTCTCTTGAATAATCTTCGAGACGTTGCCAGGCGCGCATTGATTCCATGGCCACCCGATAAAAATCTGCGCCATCTTCGGTAAGAGTGAGCGCTTTTCCCGAACGATCGAACAACGCAAATCCAAGTCGCTCTTCGAGCTGAGAAATCACGCGGCTTGCGGCGGAAGCCGACAGCGCGATCTTGTCGGCGGCCGCAAGCAGACTTCCGGATTCGACAACGGCGCAGAAGAGTCGGACGGATTTCGATTTGAGTTCCATGGCGAAAGACAGAAAACGGATTGAAATCAAAGGAGTACTGCAGAAAGTTGCAGAAAAGGAAATAAAGTCTGCAATATTTGCACTTTACGAAATATAGCAAATCGTTCACAATGCGCATCAACACAGACACGACGCCGGTCTTTCACTCGAGCAAGAGACGGCTTGCGAAAGACCTGGTCGGCGGATCTCCTGTATAGAGAAGGTAGGGCCGGTCGGGCAACTGATCGGCCCTGATTTTTGCGGGAGTCCGGAGGTCCGCTGTCGAAGACAAGAATAATCCTGCACACGCATTTCAGGAGTCACAGCCGTGAGCATCCCTTACGATCCGCGCTCGACGCGCGCAGAAGAGTTCATCAACGACGAGGAAGTTCTTGCTTCTCTGGCCTACGGTGAAGAAAACAAGAATAACGCAGCCCTGATTGATCAGCTGCTCGACAAGGTGATGACCTTCAAGGGGCTTACTCACCGCGAAGCGGCCGTGTTGCTTGCCAACGACGATCCGGAAGTCACCAAGCGCATTTTCGATGCCGCCATTAAGGTGAAGGAACACATCTACGGCAAGCGCATCGTGCTTTTTGCGCCGCTCTACCTCTCCAACTACTGCATCAACGGCTGCACATACTGCCCGTATCACGCCAAGAACAAGCACATCGTGCGCAAGAAGCTCACGATGGAGGAAATCGAGCGTGAAGTGATTGCACTGCAGGACCTCGGTCACAAGCGTCTGCTTCTCGAAGCGGGCGAACACCCGAAGTACAACCCGATCGAATACATCCTTGACGCCATCAAGACGATTTATTCGATCAAGCACAAGAACGGCGCCATCCGCCGCGTCAACGTCAACATCGCGGCAACGACCGTAGAAAACTACAAGAAGCTGCACGACGCCCAGATCGGTACCTATCAACTCTTCCAGGAAACGTATCACAAGCCGACCTACGAAGAGCTGCACCCGAAGGGACCGAAGTCCGACTATTGCTATCACACGGAGGCGCACGACCGCGCCATGCAGGCCGGCATCGACGACGTGGGTCTCGGCGTTCTCTTCGGACTTAATCTCTATCGCTACGATCTCATTGCGCTCCTGATGCACGCCGAACACTTGGAAGCCACATACGGCTGCGGTCCGCACACGATCTCCGTGCCCCGCATCTGCCCGGCCGACGACATCGATCCGGCAACGTTCTCCAACGCGGTGCCCGACGACGTGTTCCTTAAGGTCGTGGCTTTGATCCGTCTGTCCGTGCCTTATACCGGCATGATCATGTCGACGCGTGAAAGCGCGCGCATCCGTACCGAAGCGCTCAAGCTCGGCGTGTCGCAGATTTCGGGCGGCTCTCGCACGTCCGTGGGCGGCTACACGATCAAGGACATCACCAAAATCGAAAACACGGCACAGTTCGACACGAGCGACCGCCGCAGCCTCGATGAAGTGGTGCATTGGCTCCTGGACAACCACTATCTGCCGAGCTTCTGCACGGCGTGCTACCGCGCCGGCCGCACGGGCGACCGCTTCATGGAATTTGCCAAGGACGGCTCCATTGCCCGCTACTGCCAGGCCAACGCCGTGATGACGATGAAGGAATATCTGTGCGATTACGCGAGCCCCGCCACGAAGGAAGCTGGCGAACGCGTGATTGCCAACGAAATTCCGAAGATCTGTCACGAGAAGATGCGCATTGCCTGCGAAAAACGCATCATCCGCATCGAAGAAGGCGAACGCGACTTCCGCTTCTAACCTGTCGACTTCCTAGCAAAACGCCGCCCGAGGAATGACTTCTTCCGGCGGCGCTTGATTTTTATGAATATCACAATTAGGTCCCTTTTTGCTTAAAACCTTAACAAGGTTAAGCTTAACAGTGTTAAGATTTTACGTAATCTCAGAAAATGAAAGGTATCGATCGTGAAATTCTTCGGCAGAAAGGACGAAATCCGGACACTCCAACGACAACTTGAGCTGTGTGAAAAAAGAAAATGCGCCCGCATGGCCGTTGTAACGGGACGCAGGAGAGTCGGCAAAACGAAGCTTATCCTCAAGGCATTGGAAGGCAGCAAGGTGCCTTTTGCCTACTGCTTTGTGCCGCGCGTCACCTCTGAGGCCCAGCTCTCTGCGCAGATCATTGCAATGCTCTCTGAGCAGCTCGCGATCAGATTCCCGCCTACGCTCACAAGTTTGGCCGAAACGGTGGGCTATGTTCTTGAGCTTTCGAAGACGAGGCCCATGGTGCTCGTCATTGATGAGTGCCAGGAGATTGACGGCTTTGCTCCTGCCTTTTGGTCGCAATTGCAGAAAGTGTGGGATTTGGGCAAGAACGAAGCCCGATTGCTGCTGGTGATGAGCGGCTCCTTGCAGTCGAGCCTGGAGCGTATCTTCGGCAGCAGAAGTGAACCGTTGTACGGCCGTTGCGATGTGTTGATGACCCTGCAGCCGTTCTCAACAAGTTTGATGCGAGAGATTTTTCTGCACGAGTCTTCGAACGCGGAGGCAGCGGATTTCCTGATGCTTTATGCCGTCACGGGCGGCGTTGCTCGCTACGTGGAATACTTCGCCGACAATGAAGCGATGACGTGCGAAGCCATGTTGCGGCTTATCTTCTCAAACGACGGCAGCTGGTTTCGATCGGAAGGCAATGCGATGCTTGCCAATGAGTTTCGAGTCTCTTCTTCGATTTACCTTGAAATCTTGCAGAAAATTGCCTCAGGTTCCACGAAACGCTCTGAGATTCAAGACAAAATCGCGCAGGATGTGTCGGCATATATCAAGAGACTCGAAGAACTCTTCGGCATTGTTCAGCGAGTGAGTCCGCTTCTCGGAGAAAACCGATCGCGGCAGATACGCTATCGCATCGCGGATCCGTACTTTCGATTCTGGTTGCGTTTCATCTCGACGGCGCAAATGCAGGCGCTTGCCGAAGCCGGGCAATGGGAACGCATGATGGGGCTCACTAAAGCCGGATTGCCGACATTTCTGGGACGCAGTCTGGAACACTGGTTTGTCCGCTCAACGCTCGAAAGTGGTCAGTGGGATCAAGTCGGCAGCTGGTGGGATCGGAAAGGTCAAAACGAAATTGATCTGATCGCGATTGATCGAGAAGCCAATCGCCTTTTGATCGGTGAGGTGAAAACCAATCCGCAGAAATTGGATGAGACAAAGCTGCGCGGCAAGGTACAAGTTTTTCTTCAGGAGCAGAAACTGTCGGACTATTCCGTAGAGCTCCGAGGATTCTCTGTTCAAGACATATTCGGTGCCTGAATTTGCAGTGATACGGTCTAATGTGTCGTTCCGACAAACAAAGCGCCGCCCGAGGAAAGGCTCTTCAGGCGGCGTTTGCGCGTTCAGGCGTCTGACCGGATTAGATCAGGATGCCGAGTTCCTTCTTGAAGCGGGCCACGATGGGAGCCATCTTTTCGGGTTCGGCCATCAAAAGCGGATCAACGAGAACGTCGGCCTGCTCCGGCGTCATCAGTTTCAGTTCGATCACGGCTTGTTTGACATCACAGCCCTTTTCTTCACAGTAGTGGGCAACGCGCACGCCTTCCGGATAGCCGAATGTGGCAGCTACAACCGTACTCAGCGCAATCGATTCCAGAGCTTCTGTCTTACAGCGGGCGACATTGGCCGTGATGCCCTCAACGCAGTGTTCACGCAAAATCGGAATTTCGGCTCCGAGGATCTGCATGTTTTCAAAGAGGCACTTGTAGAAGGTTGCATCCCAGACGTTGAGGTCGAGCTCGCCTTCGTCGACGGCCATGGTGATGGCCACGTCGTTGCCGCAGACCTGATGAGCAATCTGAATGACCATCTCTGGAACTGTCGGGTTGATCTTGCCTGGCATGATGGAGCTTCCCGGGGACAGAGCGGGAAGATTGATTTCCATCCAACCAGCGCGCGGTCCCGAACTCATCAGGCGCAAATCCTTGCTAATCTTGGACAGCGTGACGGCAAAGGACTTGACTGCGCCCGAGACGGCAAGGAAAAAGTCCGGATTTTGGAAACCGTCGAAGAGATTGGGATTGGGGTGGACCGTCTCACCCACAATTTCGGAGATGTGCTTATAAAACGCGTCCGTATACCCAGGAGCGGCACCGAGCCCCGTGCCAACGGCGTTGCCGCCCATGATCAATTCAAAGCAGCCGCCGCGAAGAGCTCGAAGCACTTTGACCTGACGGCGAACGGCGCTGGCAAAGCCTGAAAACTCCTGCCCGAGCGTGACGGGCAGTGCGTCCTGCCAGCAGGTGCGGCCGACCTTAACGATTTCTTTGAATTCTTTGGCCTTGGCATCAAATGCGTCGGCGAGTTTTTCGCCTTCGGCGACGATTACGTCCAAACGCGGAGCGATAGCCAGATGCGTTGCAGACGGGATGGTGTCGTTGGTGGACTGCGCCATGTTGACGTGCGTATTGGGGTGCACGGCATCTTGTCCCTTGTGGCCGGTCATCAGTTCGTTGGCCAGATTGCCGATCACTTCATTGACGTTCATGTTGACGCAGGTGTAGCCGCCGCCCTGCCACATATCGAGCGGAAACTCCTTTTCAAATCCTCCGGCGATCACTTTGTCGCAAGCCTGTTCAATGGCTTTTGCAATTTCGGGCTTCAGAGCTCCGATTTCGGCGTTGGCCAAGGCGCAGGCCTTCTTGATTTTGCAAAGCGCGATGTGCATGTCCGGGTAGGCAATCACGGGAAAGCCCGCTGCGCCCGAAACCTTGAGCATGCGAGTTGTTTGAATGCCGTACGTAGTAACGGTCATTGGGGATGGACATTTCACCGAGGCAATCGCGTTCAATACGGGTGTCGGTCATTTTGAATTCTCCGAAGGCTCCGTTTTTGGGGTGGAGTCAGTAATCAATGATTCAAAAATTTTGAACGATTAGTGGAAGTCAGTGCGGTGTTGCTGAACTGAAATTTTGGATTGAAAATCAAATAAAAGACATATTATTTAAGCGAAGAACATTTTCATCTTTTATGACTATGAACGGCAAGTCAGTTCAGGTTTGTTCAAACTTTTGTTAATTATTTCTGAACATAGAAATGCAGACCGAATTAGATCTCAAAGGATTGCAGGCGTTTTTGACTGTTGTGGAACACAGGACCGTACGCAAAGCGGCACAAGTTCTGGATGTGACGCCTTCGGCGGTTTCTCAATCCATTGTCGGCTTGGAGAGAAGTCTTGGCGTTGAGTTGTTTAATCGAGATGCGCGACCGTTAAGACTGACGCCCGCCGGCCGGCGAATGCTTCAGAGCGGTGAGCATCTGATGGGAGAGGTATGTCGGCTCAAAGCCCGCGTCTGTGCGGAGACGTTGTCGATGCAGGAGTTAAGGCTTGGGCTTGGAGAGTCTGTGACCACAACCATGAGTCCTTGGTTGTTGGCACGACTGTATACAAAGGTGGCCAACCTGGTCGTCTATTCCGGTTTGGCCCAACCGATGTCTGAGAAGCTCAGGAACGGGGCGCTGGACGTCGTGATCTGTTCTGGAGCTCAATTGGAGGATGAAAAATGGTCATGGCAAGCTGCCTACGAGGAAGAGTTTCTTTTGGTTTGTTCACGAACTCTGCCGTCGGTGAGTTCGGTTGAAGATTTAAGGCATGTCGCGCAGACGCATCCCTACATTTGCTACAACCAAGAAAGCTCGGATCAAATACAAGCAAACCGCATACTGAATTCAAGCGGTATTTTTTCGACGGAACGCATTGCGGTTTCGTCGAGTTACGCCGTTGTCGGTTTAGTTGCACAAGCCGGTGGTTTCGCTTTGTTGCCGCCGTCCGATGTGTGGTGCGGACGACAGTTTTTGTCAGATGTTCGGTTTTGCCGGTTACCTGTTTCTCTGCGAGAGACGAGGAAGATGTGGGTGGTGGGCGGAGCCAATCGGGGAATCGAAGCAACAGAACTTGTCCGGTCGCTTGCGGTTGAAGTCATGCGAGAACAGATGCTCGAAGAATTCAAAAACGCGGCGCCGGGATTGGAACAATTTGTGCGGCATTGACACTGACTATACCGGTCGATTCTTCACCGGAAGGCTGACCTTAATCGCATCAGGATGAACGACGTTAAGGTGATGCAACAACGTCGGCTCGATTCAAAAAAACTGCCTGCAGTTTTTACCGCAGGCAGTTCATCTGACAGAATCGGCCGAATTATTACTTCTCGACCTTGGTCTCGCGCATCTGCATGAGCGTGGCGTAAGCGGGCTGCAGATCGGTCTTCACAAGCTTCGTCTTGAGATCGAAAAGCTTGCGGTAAAGCGTCGAGTTATCGGCGTTGGGCGTGTACTCGGCGTCCTTGATGATCGTCTTTTCCAAAAGCGGACGCACATCTTCAATGTGACCGGCTGCCTTGGCAGCAAACACGCAGTTCGTCACCACGGCGCCGCCCGCATTGCGGTAGCGAACAACCGTTGCGTTCAACATATCAGCCTTGATCTGATTCCAGAGAGAATCGCGGCTGCCGCCTTCCGTGACGGTGATGCGGTTAAGGTCCACGCCTGCCGCACGATAGGTGTCCGTGATTTCCATGTAGTCGTAGCCGATGGCTTCCAGAACGGCGCGCCACTGCACGAACTGATCGTCGTCCAGGGTCATGTTGAGGAACATGCCGCTGGCGCCCTTGAATTCGCCGGTGCCGCCGGTGAGGTAGGGGAGGAAAACCACGCCGTTGCTGCCTGCGGGTACTTCTTCGGCCTTTTCCGACAACACGCGGTAGTAGCTCGCGTCGTCAGCTTTCTGGCAAATGTTGTCCTTGAACCAGCGCAGCGACAAACCGCCCGTACGGATGAAGCCCCAGTAAAAGTAGGTGTTTTCGAGCGTGCCGCTGTTAAAGATCAGGCCCGAGCCCTTCTTGGAGAGTTCCGGAACGATGCCTTTGGTGGACACGCAGAACATGGCGCAGGTGCCAGCCACGTCCACGCCCTGACCGGCTTCGAAAACGCCCGAACCCAGCATCGACTGCATCGTGTCGCCTGCGCCAGCGCAGACAGGAGTGCCCGCAACGAGCCCCGTGCGCGCGGCCATTTCTTCGCTCACACCGCCCACAATGTCCCAGGGCTTGAGAATGCGGGGCATGTACTTCTTGTCGATGCCCAGGATGTCGAGCTGCTCGTCGGACCATTCCTTCTTTTCGACCTTGTAGCCAAGACCCCAGCCTGACATCGCACCCCAGTCGATGAAGGCGTCTTCGCCCTTGAGGCCTGCGAGGTTCATGAGGATGTAGGGAGCGTTATGCACGAATTTCACGCCCTTCTTGCGGAAGTCTTCGCTGTTGGCGAGGAACCAGCGGGCAAACATGGCAGGGAACATGCAGTTGGCTTCCGGATTGCCGGTCTCACGCCCCCAGATGTCGAGGTTCTTGGCGTTGATTGCGTCAACGTCAGCCTGCGTGCGGCTGTCGAGATAATTGATATAGGGTGTGACGGCTTTGCCGTTTTCGTCCACGCCGCAGATGCCGCAGATGATGCCGTCACCCATGACGGCGGCGATGTCGGACGGACTGTAGCCTTTGCCCTTGATGGCCTCGACGGTTTTCTTCATGCACTCGACGGTGATGTTGAGAAACTCGTCGATGTTCATCTGCACCCAGCCGGGCTGCGGGTAGTGCAGAGTGGTGGGAAGCGAGTGCGACGCGACCGGATTGAAGTTTTCGTCGTAGACGGCAACCTTAACCGACTGCGTGCCGGCATCGAAACCCATGTAAAGCTTTGCCATGTTCATTTATTCCTAAGAATCGTTAGCGGTCATTTTTCGAGCAAGCATTGTACGCAGGTTTTCTAGGTGTTTTTTCCTAGGTGCCGGCAGGAAAAGTGTTTCTGAAAGTACCGAGCCGAGAGAGTGTCGGTTAGGGGCGAACTCGGAGCGCGGTGCACGTTGAAAAAAGTCGTGTTTTTTCAGGTCTCTCTTTGGTATAATCCGGCGCTTACGGGCGTTTTTTGGCCCTTTTGTACCGAATTTTTAACCGACTGTCTGCGCTTTGTTCCCGGCGATTCGCCGAGGTTTCGGGCGCTTTGAGAAAGAAAAAACAATGACCGAAAATCAAGAAGCTGTGAAGGCTGAAGAAACCGTTCAGGAAGAAAAGGCTGTTGCCGCTACCCAGGAAGCCGCTGCCGAAAAGAAGGAAGAAGCCGTCAACCCGAATCTGCGCACTCTTGAAGTGACGATCGACGGCAAGGAATTCCAGGACGGCGTGACCAAGGAACTGCGTCGCCTTTCCAAGAAGGCCAAGATGCCGGGCTTCCGTCCGGGCCATGTGCCGTTTGCCATGGTTGAGGCCATGTACGGTCAGCAGGCTTCCGCCGAAGTCATCAACACGCTGCTCGAACGCGAAGCCAACAAGGCCATGCGCGACGGTCAGTACCGTGTCGTCGGCCAGTTCGACGCCAAGCCGCTCGCTCCGGCCGAAGGCAGCAAGGACCTTCGTTTCGAAGTGAGCTTTGAGGTTTATCCCGACATCGTTCTGCCGGACTTCTCTTCCGTTGAACTCAAGCGCTACCTCTGCACGGTCGATGACGAAGCCGTCAACAAGACGATCGACACGATCGTCAAGCAGCGCGTCACCTTCACGAAGGAAGAAGGTCGCCAGGCTGCCGCTGAAGACCGTCTGACGGTCAACTTCACCGGCACGATCAACGGCGAAGAATTCCAGGGCGGCAAGGCCGAAGGCTTCAGCTTCGTGCTCGGTCAGGGCCGCATGCTCCCCGAATTCGAGGATGCCGCCACGGGCATGGTTGCCGGCCAGAAGAAGACCTTCTCGCTTACCTTCCCGGAAAACTACGGCAACAAGGAACTCGCCGGCAAGGAAGCTCAGTTTGAGCTCGAATGCGTGAGCGTCGAAGCTCCGCACTACCCGGAAGTCAACGACGAATTCGCGAAGTCCCTCGCTGTCGAATCCGTTGAAGTTCTCAAGACCGAAATCCGCAGCAACATCGAACGCGAAGTGCAGGAACGTCTCTACGACCGCAACCGCACCGAAGCCTTCAATGCTGCCGTCGAAGCCTTCAACTACCAGGCTCCCGCCGCCATCGTTCACTCCGAACAGGAACGTCTGCGCGAAAACTTCCAGCAGATGCTCTACGGCATGACCGGTCAGAAGAACAAGGAAGGCGCTCCGCTGGATCTCTTCCTTGAGCCCGCCAAGAAGCAGGCTCGCATCGGCATGATGATCACCGCGATCATCGACCAGAACAAGCTTGAAGCCACCGACGACGACATCAAGGCCCGCGCTTCTTTGCTCGCCGCCGCTTACGAACAGCCCGAAGAAGTGGTCGAAGACCTCGTCAAGACGCAGCGCAACAACCTTGCCAGCCGCGTCCTCGAAGAAAAGGCTCTCGAATTCCTCTTCAGCAAGGCCAAGACCACCGAAGAAACGCTCACCTTCGAGCAGCTCTCCGGCATGGGTCGCCAATAATTCGGTTCCTTGCGAACTGATCTGCGCCGACAGGCTCTGAGGCACCGGCAGTCAAGCCGTACCAAGGGCCTGTCAGGTACACGAAAGCGGGAAAAAGCAACAGAGGAGGCGTTAGCTTCCACGGGCTTTTTTCCGTTTTTGTTTCTACGGGAGCGCAAAGCTTTGAGCGTGACCGAAGCGTTGAATTTTTTTACGGCTCGGCCTGTGAGGCGGAGTTCCAACAAGCGAAATATCAAATCATGCACGACATTCAAAACGCATTGATCCCGATGGTGATCGAACAGAGCGGCCGCGGTGAACGCAGCTTCGATATTTATTCGCGTCTGCTGCGCGACCGCATCGTGTTCCTGTCGGGCGAAGTCAACGACGAATCGGCAAATCTTGTGATTGCCCAGCTGTTGTTCCTTGAAAGTGAAAATCCCGACAAGGATATTTCGCTCTACATCAATAGCCCGGGCGGATCGGTTTATGCCGGTTTGGGCATTTACGACACGATGCAGTTCATCAAGCCTGACGTGCAGACGATCTGCGTGGGCATGGCCGCTTCGATGGGGGCCTTCCTTCTGGCGGCCGGCGCCAAGGGCAAGCGCTATTCGCTTCCCAACTCCCGCATCATGATTCATCAGCCTTCGGGCGGCAGCCGCGGCATGGCAAGCGATATCCAGATTCAGGCTCGCGAAATCCAGGACCTCAAGGGGCTCTTAAACGGCATCCTTTCGGAACGCACCGGCAAGCCGCTCGACATCGTCACCCGCGACACCGACCGCGACCACTATATGAGCCCGGCCGAAGCGCTCGAATACGGCATCATTGACCGCATCTATACCCGCCGCGGCGAGTAACCCCGACATTCAAGGAAATCATGGAAAAGAATAACGAGCTTCGTTGCTCTATTTGCGGACGCCATAAGAACGACGTCGAAACGCTCATTGACACGCATCGCGGCTTTCTCATCTGCGATCGATGCATTCGCGGCATGATGTCGGCTGTCGGCGGATCTGCTTCGGCTCATGGCGAGACTGCGTCTGACTCGAGCTCCGAGGCGGCAGTCGCCGATATTCTGTCGGCTCCTATTCCGACGCCGCAGAAGCTCTATGAGCATCTCGACAACTACGTGATCGGTCAGCAGCGTGCCAAGCGTGTGTTGTCCGTTGCGGTCTACAATCACTACAAGCGCTTGAAGCACAAGGCCACGGCCGAAGGCGTTGAGCTGCAAAAGTCCAACATTTTGCTGGTTGGTCCCACGGGTTCGGGCAAGACACTGCTTGCGCAGACGCTCGCGCGCACGCTCAATGTGCCGTTTGCGATTGCTGACGCCACGACGCTGACTGAAGCCGGTTACGTGGGCGAAGACGTGGAAAACATCATCCACAAGCTGTTGCTTTCGGCCGACGGCGACGTCGAGCGCGCACAGTGCGGCATTGTCTATCTCGATGAAATCGACAAGATTGCCCGCAAGAGCGAAAATCCGTCGATCACGCGCGACGTTTCGGGCGAAGGCGTTCAGCAGGCGCTTTTGAAACTCATCGAAGGCACGGTCTGCAATGTGCCTGCAGAAGGCGGACGTAAGAATCCTCGCGGCAAGATGGTGGCGGTTGACACGAGCAACATCCTCTTTATCTGCGGCGGCGCCTTTGACGGACTTGAAAAGATCGTTCGCCGCCGTTCCGTGAAAAGCGGCATCGGTTTCAGCGCGCAGGTGCACAGCGAATCGCAGGAAACGCTCACCGACCTTTTTGCGCAGGCCGAACCTGCCGATCTGGTGAAATACGGTTTGATTCCCGAACTCGTGGGGCGTCTGCCGGTTGTCGCCACGCTTGACGAACTCGACGAAAAGGCTTTCATCTCGATTCTCACCGAACCGAAGAACGCTTTGATCAAGCAGTTCGCCGAACTGTTTGCCATGGAAGGCGTCACGTTCGAAACCACGCCTGAAGCGCTTGCCGCCATTGCTCACAAGGCGATGCAACGCAAGACCGGCGCTCGAGGTCTTCGCAGCATTGTGGAATCGTCCCTGCTCGATGCCATGTTTGAAGTGCCCGCCAAGCCCGAAGTCGGTACTGTGAAGCTTGAGGTCGAAGGTGACGTCAAGGAAGGCAATGTGCGCGCCGAACTCATCGAAGGGCCCCGCACTGCCGTTCAGGCTTCGGTCGACAAGTAAGAGGCCTTCTCCTAAGGCGGAGAATCCTCTTTCCGATCGCCAATTTTTATGAGGAGAGCAAGACGGTCTGCGGGCTGTCTTGCCTCTGACTCAGACGGCCGTAATCGGTCGCTTTTGCATCTTTCTTTGCTTGATCTTCAGTTATTTTTGCCAACCATAAGCAAACAGTCGGTTTGCTGCGGTTGGGCGACTCCGTTTGTTCGTACAATGGAATCAACACAAGGCGCAAGCCTGCCGGATGGACTCTTTTGTTTCGCGGAGCATTCGTTCGGCTTGAAAATGGCTGAAATTGTCTCCATATAAGCTGTCCGGAAAACTTTTTTCGATTACGAGAACCCGATTTATGACTGAAAACGTTAACGTCACGCAAGCCGCGCCGATGCAGGCTCCTTTGCTTCCCATCCGCGACCTGGTGGTGTTTCCTCACACGGTGCTTCCGCTTTTCATCGGCCGTCCGCTTACGATTCGTTCCGTGCGCACTGCCATGAACGGCGACAGAAAGATTGCGCTGGTGACCCAGAAGGAAAGCGGCAGGGACGATCCCAAGCTTGAAGATTTGTACAAGACGGGTACCCTGGCGCGCGTGCTTCAGATGCTCAAACTGCCCGACGGCACGCTTAAAGTGCTTGTTGAGGCCGACGAGCGCATTGACATTCAGAGCATCCGCTCCAATCCGAAGGACGGCTACAGCGCAACCTACACGCCGCATCCGTGCGTGGTGCAGGGAACGACCAACGAAGAGGCTTCCCGCCGCGCCGTCCTGCAGCGCTTCATCGAATACGCACAGGAAAGCAAGAAGCTGCCCGAAGAGGTAATACAGCCGATTCGCGAAAGCGCGACGGCCATGGCTCTGGCCGACGCTGTTGCCAGTCAACTGCCTGTTGACAACGCCCGCAAGCAGAAGATTCTGGACCAGACGACGCTTCAGGGGTGCCTGAACGAAATCATCGACATTCTTGACAACGAAATGGACATTTTGGCGGTCGAACGCCGTATCCATGGCCGCGTCAAGAAGCAGATGGAGAAGAATCAGCGCAACTACTATCTCAACGAGCAGATCAAGGCGATCCGCAAGGAGCTCGGTGCCGACGATGAAGCGGCCGACGGCAACGACGAAATCACGATCCTGCGCGACAAGATCAAGGCCTGCGGCATGCCTGCCAAGACCGAGGAAAAGGCCTTGGAAGAACTCAACAAGCTAAAGCAGATGTCGCCTTCGAACGCCGAAGCCACGGTGGTTCGCGGCTACATCGAGACGCTGATTTCGCTGCCCTGGAAGGAAAAGACCGAAGTCAGCAAGGATCTCAAGAAGGCCGAGGAAATCCTCAACGCCGATCACTGGGGTCTGGAAAAGGTCAAGGAGCGCATCCTGGAATACCTGGCCGTGCAGCGTCGAGTCGACAAGATCAAGTCGCCGATTCTGTGTCTGGTGGGCGCTCCCGGCGTCGGCAAGACCAGTCTCGGTGAATCGATCGCCCGCGCCACGGGCCGCAAGTACGTGCGCGTGGCTTTGGGCGGCGTGCAGGATTCGAGCGACATCCGCGGTCACCGCCGTACTTACATCGGTTCGATGCCGGGCAAGATCATCCAGGCCATGGCCAAGGTGGGCGTGAAAAATCCGCTCTTCCTTTTGGACGAAATCGACAAGATCGGTTCCGGCGTGCGGGGCGATCCTTCGGCCGCTTTGCTCGAAGTACTCGATCCCGAACAGAATCGCGAGTTCGAAGATCACTATGTGGATGTGGGTTTTGACCTTTCCGACGTGATGTTCGTGGCAACGAGCAACAGCTACGCCATCGATCCGCCTTTGCTCGATCGTATGGAAACCATCGATCTTGCGGGCTATACCGAAGACGAAAAGGTGCACATTGCGATGGAGCATCTCCTTCCGAAGCAGATGCGCTTGAACGGACTCAAGAAGACCGAAGCCGAAATCACCCAGGAAGCGGTGCTCGACATCATTCGCTTCTACACGCGTGAAGCCGGCGTGCGCGGTCTGGAGCGCGCCATCAGCAAGATCCTTCGCAAGATCGTGCGTCAGCAGTGCGAGCGCGAGGATGAAATGGCCGCCAAGGCAGCCCAAGCCGGTACCGAAGAAGTCAAGAGCGCGAAGGTGCGCGTGCGTAAGGTTCGCGTGACTCCGAAAAACCTGCACGACTATCTGGGCGTTCGCAAGTTCACGTACGGCGTGGCGCCTACGGAAGCTCGCGTCGGTCAGGTCAACGGCCTTGCCTGGACCAGTGTGGGCGGAGATACGCTTGCGGTGGAAGCCGTGTGCTTCCCCGGGCGCGGCAACGTGGTTCGTACGGGGTCGCTGGGCGACGTGATGAAGGAAAGCGTGCAGGCTGCCTTGAGCGTGGTCCGTGCCCGCGCCGCCAAGCTTGGCATTGATCCGGAAATCTTCGCCAAGACCGACTGGCACATCCACTTCCCCGAAGGCGCCGTTCCGAAGGACGGTCCGAGTGCCGGCGCCGCCATCACGACGGCTTTGGCTTCCGCGATGACCGGCATTGCGGTTCGCAGCGACATCGCCATGACCGGCGAAATTACGCTGCGCGGTGAAGTGCTTGAAATCGGCGGTCTGAAGGAAAAGCTTCTTGCGGCCGTTCGAGCCGGGATCAAGAAGGTTCTGATTCCGGAAGAAAACGTCAAGGACCTCGAGGAAGTGCCTGACAACGTTAAGCAGGCTGTGGAGATCGTCCCGGTTCGCTGGATCGATAAGGTGCTTGAGGAGGCGCTTGTGAGCAAACCCACTCCGCTTGAGCCCAAGAAGGATAAGGAGGTTGTCGCCGACGTCGTCGCGCAGGCTCAGGACTCCGACTCCGGAGAACCGACGACTGCCGGTGGTCACTGCAATTGCTGATGCAGCAGTCGTCTGACTGACGCTGTAAAGACGCCCGTTTGAGAAAGTCTCGAGCGGGCGTTTTCCTGCCCGGAGAGGCGAAACGCGGCCCAAAAGGCTCGAGAGAGAAGCTTTGTTGGACAAAAGTGACGCAAAAAAACCAACATTGCCTTATTTTTCTGGGCTTTCGTGTGATTTTGCTTGGTCTTGCGAAGTTTTTAGGCTATAGTGCTCAGGATTTTTCTTTGACCGCCCTCAGGGCGTAACAACACTAAGGGGATACCCATGAACAAGAACGAACTGATCGAACAGATCGCCGTGTCTGCCGACATCACCAAGGCCAAGGCCGGCCTCGCTCTCGAAGCTTTCATCGAAGCTGTGACGACCTCCCTGCAGAAGGGTGATGACGTGTCGTTGGTTGGCTTCGGCACCTTCACGGTTTCCGAACGCTCTGAACGCACGGGTCGCAACCCGCAGACCGGCGAAACCATCAAGATCGCCGCTTGCAAGCAGCCGAAGTTCCGCGCTGGCAAAAAGCTTAAGGATGCTGTACAATAATTGACTCGTTTGATGACGAGCTGAAAAAGGTCGGATGCTTAGCTCAGTTGGTAGAGCGGCGCCCTTACAAGGCGTAGGTCGGGAGTTCGAGACTCTCAGCATCCACCACCAATACAGCTGATAGAACCTCGCAGGATGTTGATTTTGCGAGGTTTTTTGTCGTCCGTTGGTTGTTCTAGGCAATTTCAATTATTGACGGGTAAAACTCAACGCGCTACCGTTTCACGCATCGGTGCTCCGGTGAGCACCATCGATGGGAAACGCAAATGACGCATATACGACCGACTCTTATTGAGAAGAGCCCTCTTGCGAGGGCCTACGGTCGATTGTGCCTGCTGTCTCTGGGTCTGCTGCTATCGGTAGACACGGAGAAGGCGTGCGCGGGTGCGTCGGCGCAGGAAGTGTGAGAAGAGGGGAGTCGAGTTACCGAAAGACTTCAACGAAATCCGAAGCTTCCAACGACCTTCGAAGACCAAAAATCAAGACAATACGTCACTGGACAACAGACGCACACCTTTCGGGGATGTGCGTTTTTTATTAGGGAGACAAAAATGCCTTTTACTCGTCGTCAACTCATCGCCTCGGCGGCTGCGGCTACCGTCATGTGTTCCATGCCGCCGGTCTTTGCGAGCAACAAGTCCGTCAAAATCGCGGTGGGCGGCAAGGCTCTCTACTACTACCTGCCGATTTCCATTGCCGAAAGTCTCGGTTACTTCAAGGATGAAGGACTTGACGTCGAGATCATTGATTTTCAGGGGGGCTCGCGCTCCTTGCAGGCCGTTGTCGGCGGCTCCGCAGATGTTGTGTCGGGCGCTTTCGAGCACACCTTGTCGATGCAAGCCCGAGGCCAAGCAATGCAGGCATTTGTCCTGCAGGGCAGAGCGCCGCAGTGCGTCTTTGCAGTGAGCAACAAAACGATGCCTGATTTCAAGTCGATGGCCGAGCTCAAAGGCAAGAAGATCGGCGTGACGGCTCCGGGCTCAAGCTCGCACGCGATTGCCATCTTCATCTTGCGCAATGCCGGCATTGAGCCCAAGGACGTCTCCTTTATCGGCGTGGGTGCGTCGGCTGCTGCCGTTGCCGCGATGCGCGCAGGACAGATTGATGCGTTTGTCAATCTCGATCCGGTGATCGCCACGCTCGAAAAGGACAATGTGATCCGCATTGTGGCCGATACGCGTGTCGTGGAAGAAAGCGACAAGATTTTCGGCGGTCCCATGGTTGCGGGCTGTCTCTATGCGCCGACGCGCTACATCAAGGAGAATCCGGACATTGTCCAGGGACTTACCAACGCCGTGGTGCGTGCCAATCGCTGGCTTGCCAAGGCCACGGCCGAAGACATCGTCAAAGCTGTTCCGGAGTCGTATTTCCTCGGCAACAAGGATATCTACGTCACGGGCTTCTTGAAGAACCGCCCTGCGCTTTCCAAGGACGGATTCATTCCGGAACACGCGCCTGAGATCTCCTTTAAGTCGCTGCAGATCATCAACGACAAGCTCGCCGACTTTAAGCCTGACTACAAGGCTGTCTTTACGAACCGTTTTGTGGAAGCGGCGCACAAGAAGTACCCTGACTGAGCGGTGCGTATTTGAGCATAGGCAAGTTCATTTTTGAAAAACAACACTAAGAATCAAATGTCTCAAGCTGCAATAGAACTCAAAGGCATTGCCTGTACTTTTGTGAGTGACGATTCCGGGACCCTGTCCACCTACACGGCTGTCAAAAATGTGGATCTGACGGTGGCCGACGGTGAGTTTGTGAGTGTCGTCGGCCCCACCGGCTGCGGCAAATCCACACTGCTCAATATGAGCGCAGGACTTTTGGAGCCCAGCGCCGGTACTGTCAGCATCTTCGGTGAACCGCTTGTCGGCCTCAATCGCCGAGCCGGATACATGTTTCAGGCCGACAGCCTGATGCCCTGGAAGAGTGCTTTGGACAATGTGGCGGCAGGACTTCTTTTCGAGGGGGTGCCTGAGAAAGAGGCCGCTCAAAGAGCCCGCGAGTGGTTGGCGCGCGTCGGGTTGACCGGGTTTGAAGATCGTTATCCGCACCATCTCTCGGGCGGCATGAGAAAGCGCGTGGCGATGGCTCAGACGCTGATCAAGGATCCCGACATCATTCTGATGGACGAATCTTTTTCCGCGCTTGACATTCAGACGCGTCAGCTGATGGAAAACGAGCTTCTTAACCTCTGGCAGGCAAAGCGCAAAGCCGTGCTTTTCATCACGCACGACTTGGACGAGGCCATCTCCATGAGCGATCGCGTCGTGGTGATGAGTGCGGGACCCGAGAGCCATCCCATCGGTGAGTTTACGATTGATCTGCCCAGACCCCGAGATGTCAGTGAGGTGCGCGTGACGCCCCGATTCATTGAGCTGCACACGGCCATCTGGTCGGTGTTGCGTGAAGAGGTTTTGAAGGGTTACGCGCAGCAGCAAAGAAAAGTACAACCGTAGAAAAAAGCGGAAATTAGACTCGGGAGACAAAGAATGAACAGCAATCAAGTGGCAAAGTACCGTCTCAAACTTCGAGTTTGGCAATTCGGGCTTCTGGCTGCGATCTTTTTCGTTTGGTGGGCGCTCACCAAACCAGGTCTCATACCTGCCTTCGTTTTTGATAACGATAATCAAGCGGCGTTTTTCTTCGGCGAACCTCTGGTGATTTTCTCAAGAATTTGGGATTGGTTTGTCGTCAACGCTGACATTTATGCGCACTTGTGGACGACGCTTGTGGAAACGATACTTGCGTTTGCTTTCGGCACGGTAAGCGGCGGTTTGGTCGGCATGTGGCTTGCGCTGTCGCCCTTTGCTGCGGCGGTGGCCGATCCCTTCATCAAGGGGCTCAACTCCATGCCCCGCGTGATTCTCGCTCCGATCTTTGCGGTGTGGTTCGGTTTGGGTATTGCCAGCAAGGTGGCGCTGGGCGTCACGCTCGTTTTCTTCATCGTGTTCTTCAACGTCTATCAGGGCGTGCGTGAGGTCAACCCGAATGTGTTGGCGTCGGCTCGCATGCTTGGCGCCAATCGGCAGCAGTTGCTCAAGAACGTTTATCTGCCGTCTGCCATGAGCTGGGTGTTTTCATCTCTTCATACGTCGGTCGGCATGGCTTTTGTCGGCGCGGTGGTCGGTGAATACCTTGGTTCAAGCCACGGTGTTGGCTACCTGATTCTTCAGGCCGAAGGTGTCTTTGACATCAACACCGTCATGGCGGGGATTCTTGTGCTCACAGCGTTTGCCTTGGTGCTTGACTGGATCGTGGGCGTTGTCGAACGTCGCGCCATGCGTTGGCAGCCTCGAGCAGGGACTTCTACAACGCTCAAGGGAGGCAGTTTGTAGACGGAATGGACTGATAGGAGAAGAGACCGGTGTCGACTGCGGGCGTCGGTTTCTTTTTTTGGCCACTTCATTACCGTACAAAACAAAAACCCCGTAGACTAAAAATCCACAGGGCATTTGGTGCTTTGGCGGAGTGGACGGGACTCGAACCCGCGACCCCCGACGTGACAGGCCGGTATTCTAACCAACTGAACTACCACTCCGTTCGGATCAATTTGTTCTTCAAACTTTCATCTGAAGAGAAGCGCATTTTACAGACTCTTTTGAAAATTGCAAGTCCTCAGAGAGTTCTTGTTTTTTGTCAAAAGCGCTGTGTTCTGCACAACGACTGCGCATTCTACAGAAAATTAAGCATTTGCCAAGAGCACGCACAAATTTTTTTCGGCCTGCAAATTTTTTTCTGAAATATCAGTGTCCAGAGACTTGTGTGCCGTCAAAAGGTCTTTGCTGCTTGAGGATTTCTAAGAGGCGTTTTTGTGTTGGTGTGCCTTCGATTCTCTCTTTTGGAGCGAAATTCAGATCGAATTCGGCGGCGGCTCTCTCGTCAATGTTGTAGATCGCGTCTTCCGTGTACCGTCCGCTAAGAGAATCGAGCCCGCCTTTCTGAATCGGGTATACCTGCAGTGCCGCAAAGTAATTGTTTTCAGCGGTGCGAATGCCGAATTTTTCCGCAGCCTCAAAACCCGCTCGAGCGTAGTACCGAGGCTCGCCGCACAGGATGATTGCCTTGTAGCCCTGACGGGCGGCTTCGATTTGTGCGTGTTCGATCAGACGGCGACCGATGCCTTTGTTCTGAAATGACGGGAGGACAGCGAGTGGACCGAGCGTCAGAACCTCATGCGTCACACCGTCGTCGCCTAGAACGGTGCCCTTGACAAACATCACGCAGCCGACGATTTGATCTTCCGAAACCGCCACGAAATCGAGCTCTCGCACGAAATTATGGCTTTCGCGTATGACATGCACCAGATAGTGCTCGCAGCATCCCGGTGCATAGACGTTCCAAAACGCCTCGCGAACGACATTCTCGGTTTCGGCGTAATCCGAAGGCTTCTCAAGCCTCAGTTCGATATCCATTGCAGCTCCGCTGAGTCCATTGATCAACGAAGTCTAACGGATGCGGGCCAAGCAACCCCATACGCCAATGAAGGTCAGCAGTACCCATACGGAAAAACCGATGGCCATCATGGTTTCCGTCACCGGCATCGGCATGGAAGCAATCACGAGGTTGGGAATCACCGAGCCCACGTAAGCCGACAAATAAAGTGCCGAGATGACGCCGGCACGTTCCTGAATCGAAGTTCCCGCCAGGAGGAAACGCAGACCGCTTGAACAGGCCGCACCGTTGCCGGCACCTGTCAAGGCAATACTGATCAACAATACCCACACAGACGGATAAATGAGCGTTCCGAAAGCCACCAGAGCTGCCGCTGTAAAGAGCAAAATGGAGCGCTTGAGCGTGGGACGAGGCTCAAATCGCCCGGCAAAGACACCCATGGTCGCATTGGGAACGATCAAAACGAGATACAGGACACCGGCAAGGAGTGCATTGCTGTGTCCGAAGACAGCCTGACACAGATACGCCGAAAAGCCTTGAAGAAAGCTGCCAACACCCCAGGTTCCCACAAAAGCAATGGCGCTTGCGAAAAAACGACGACGCAGGTGCACGGGCAAGGCGATCTTGGGTACAAAGACGCTGCCCAGAGATTCGCTTCCAAAGCGCATGGTTTCGGTGGAAGCAAACGCCAACCCGGCACAAACAACGAGAAGCACAACAGCGCAGTCAAAAAGTTCGGCAGGCGTCAAAACCCCGCTTTCAAGCACCACACCTGTGATCAGAGTACCGAGCGACAGACCGATATTGGGCCCTGCCGCCGTCAGAGCCGTGCCGAGCCAGGGATACTTGAGCGGGGCCGAGTCAACCACCCAGGACATCGCGGCACTGGACGCAAAGCCGCAGGAAAACCCCTGCAGAAACCGACCGATGTTGATTTCAGAGGCCTCAAGTGCATTGGCGTAAATGAGGCTTGCCGCCATGCCGAGCAAAAGTGCAGCGAGAACCACCGGCTTGCGGCCGAAGAAGTTCGAAAGGCGCGCAAAGAAAAAAAGCGTGAGCACGCAACCGGCGAAATAGCTCACCACCGTCATGGCTATTTCGGATTCGCTCAAGCTCAGCCCGCTTCGCCACTCAGCCATCATCGGAATGGCGATGGCCGCAGCAATAAAGGTGCAGATAAGGCAGGCTGTGGCGGCCACAAATGTGAGGCCGCGGCGCGGAAAATCGTTGTCGGTCTTGGCAAGTGACTTGTGAAAGACGGTGGACATGGTCTTTTGTTTGCGAAACGGTATGGGAGCGAGATTATTCCACTATCCGAAGCGCGCCACATCCCGACGGATGGGTTTTGAGAAAAATTCGGCAATTCTTCGACACGAAGCAGCCGATCACCTTGGTTTTGCCGATTCTTCGAATAAGCCACTGACTTGGGCCAGCCTGTATGACGACTTCTTTTCTTGTTGTAACGCCGATAAGTCGACAACCGGCATCGCACCGGAGACGGCGGCATGGGGAACAACAAAAGGCACCATATACCAAGGCAGGTAGGTTACGGCGTTGCCTTTTTCGATGTTGCCGCGGCAAAAGACAATGGCTTGCTTCAGGTCCCATTTGTTGACGGCAAGGACATTTGTCAGCGGGGTGTGCTTCTTGTAGTTTTTGCCAGCCCGGATGGCGATGGGAACGATGGTTTTTCCGTCTTGGATGAGGAAATCCGCCTCACCTAAACTTTTTGCCTGGAAGTAGCGCAGGGCAAAACCGTTGGCATGCAGTTGCTGGGCAAACAGATTTTCCAGGATGCTTCCTTGATTGACACCGACATTGCCTTGCAGAATGTCGAACTGGATGTTCTGCAAGCTTGCTGCAGCGAGCAGACCCGTGTCGCACAAGAAAAGCTTGAAGAGATTTCGCTTTTCGTTTGACGCAAGCGGAGTTGTTGGCCGAGTGACGTTGTAGCACGGCATAGCCACGCCGGCGTCTGCAAGCAGTGCAAAAGCATTTTCATACCGCAGCAGTCTCGTCGTTTTTGCAATCTCGGAAAGCATGAAGCGTCGATTTTTAGTTGCTAATTGGAAAGGAATGGCCTCAAAGGTTTTCAGAACCTTTTCCATGTCCCGTCCGCCAGAACGCGTGATGTCTTGGCGGTAGCGATCAAGGATGTCGTTTTGGACGGCAAGAACCTGACCGATGTCGTGTGTGGCAAGGTAGGTGCTCACACATTGAGGCATTCCGCCGACGACCATGTAGGTGTAGAAGAGCCGCAGCATACTGTCGTGAACGGACTCGGCAACCGGCTGCAATGTCTCAAAACAGGTTTTGAGGTATTCGAACGTCACGGATTGAAGGCCGCAGGCTGTACAGAACTCCGCAAAGTCCAACGGATACATCGTTAACCGTGTCTCATAGCCCACGGGCAAGGAAGGGCCGTTTTTTGTTTCAGCACCCAAGAGAAATCCTGATTCGATGTAGTCGAATCGTCCGTCTGCCACTAAAAATTTGATGTCGGCACGAGCTTGCGGACATTCCTGAATCTCATCAAGGAAGATAAGCGTTTCGCCTGGGACCAACGGACGGCGAGCATAAGCGGAGAGCGCCGTAATGACGGCCTCGGCATTGAGCGAACCGGAAAACACAGCCTTTGCCAACGGTTCCGTAGCAAAGTTGATTTCTACAAAGTGTTCGTAGTGTTGCCGCGCAAAATGACGAATAAGCATTGTTTTGCCGATCTGACGTGCGCCGACAACACACAAAGCATTGCGTCGGGGTGCTTTCTTCCAGGAGATGAGTTACTGCAAGGCTTGGCGTTCAAGGAACGGTTTTCCGGCAGAAGTCTCAGTAACGTTTTTCGACATTGAGCACCGCTGTTTTGTAACGTTTTTCCATATTCAGTCAGCGCATACTGTAACCTTTTCACGAACGTGAAAAAAGGTCAAGTTCTCTTGGTGCTTGGACTTTCTCTCGGGAATTTTGTTTCTTGCTGAATCGGACCGAAACTCGGCGGTATTGTTCCGGATGTTTGGTATTCTGCCTGTCCGTCGCGACGTTCTGAACTTTACAGTAGAGGCCGTAAAGCCCCTGATCAGCCAGGGGATATAAGGCCGATCGTGCATCGCACGAAAAAAACGATCAATACTGGCGTGTATACAAAATTTCTGGCATGATTCCCCGATCATGAAAATCATCTGCGGTTTCCAGTACGAACTCCATACGACAGACGAGCAGCGTTCTGCATTGAGCAGAAACGCCGGCTGTCGTCGTTTCGTGTTCAACAAAGCCCTGGAACTGCAAAACGAACGCAAGAAAAGCGGTTTGTCTCTCTTGCGCTACAAAGAGCTATGCCTCGAGCTTGTTAAATGGAAGAAAGAGGAAAAGACTGTTTTTCTCAAAGAGGCGATGTCCCAACCTCTGCAGCAGGCGCTCAAGGACCTCGATCGAGCCATTGCCGACAGTTTTCGTCCCAAAAGTGATTCTGCCCGCAAAGAATGGCCGAAATTCAAAACAAAAGATATTGGAGACGGCTTTCGCATTCCGCAGTTCAAGCCTGAACATATCGATGATGTTAACGGCCGCGTGAAGTTGCCCAAGATCGGCTGGATGCGCTACCGCAAAAGCCGTCCGCTTGCATTCAAATGCGCTGATGGTTCCATGAAGTCCGGCACGGTCAGGCAGATTCACATCAGGAAGGATTGCGGTCATTGGTTCGTGGTCTTCACGACGGAATTTGGCATTGAGATGCCGGATCCAAAGGCACTTGATGTCGGCATTGATCTGGGCGTGGTTCATGCGGTGGCTACGAGCGACGGTCAGTTTTTCGATCTCAATACGGGCAGAATCAAAGAACTCGAAAAAGAAATTGCTCGCTATCAGCGAAAATTGGCCTTGAACAGATCCTCGAGGCTGAAGCTTGCAAAGGAAGGACGGGCAGAAGCATTCGATAAAACGAAGCCGAGCCGCAAACGCAGAAAATTGTTGGAAAAACTGCAGAAGCTGCACAGACGGGTTCGTAATATTCGCCGTGACTTTCAGATGAAAACCGCGCACACGCTCGCGCAGGAGTATGGCTGCGTGTACGTGGAAGATCTGAAGACGCGCAATATGACGAAGAGTGCCAAGGGAACGATCGACAATCCGGGTAAAAACGTCAAACAGAAGTCCGGATTGAATCGGGCGATTCTGAGGACGGGCTTTTTTGGTATGCGGCAAGCGATTGAATGGCAGCAATACAAGGCCGGAGGCTATGTAGTTGCCGTTCCCGCGGCTTATACGAGTTGCGAGTGTCCGTCATGCACGTGCACGGATAAGCGCAATCGACCGCGTCAAGCGCAGTTTCGCTGCATCGGTTGCGGGTATGAAAACAATGCCGACATTGTCGGTGCAATAAACGTGAGGAGGAAGGGCCGGACAGGTCCGAGCGCACACAATAAAAAGCGCATCGCTCGTGAAGTGAGCTCAGGAGCCGTCGAGCCTTTTGCACGAAACTCCGGCGCCAACAGCGAGAACCAACCTCTCGGAGTTGCGTAAGCAACTCCGGAGGAATCCTCTGATTTCAATCAGGGGTGGACGTCAAGAGAAACATTTGGAGAGAAAGCTGACAATGGAATCTACAGTTGAGAAAAACGCATGCCTGGACTTTGCCGTCAGATCGCTGGAACGCGTGCCGACTCGGGAGGAGTCTCTGAAACTGAGCGCGTATTCCACGCAGACGCTCGTGGCCGCCGCCAAAGAGGCGACGATCAAGTTCGCAGATCGGGTCTTTAACTTCTGTGGCATCATCAATGCCAAATCAGGCCGTTGTTCAGAAGACTGCGCTTGGTGCTCCCAGTCGCGGCGTTTTGTCACAGGCATTCCCATCTATCCGCTCATCAATGCCGACAAGGCGCTCGAAGCTGCAAAACAAGCACAGGCAAACGGTCTCACGCGATTTTCGCTGGTGACGAGCGGTCGAAAGCTCTCTGCGCGTGAAGTGCGCGAAACAATTGAACTCGTGCGAGTCATTCGCAAGGAAACGAATCTTCAGATGTGCCTGAGCGCTGGTCTGTTGACTGAGAAGGAACTGCAAAGTCTCTTTGAAGCAGGCGTCGTGCGTTATCACTGCAATCTTGAGTCGAGCGAATCGCATTTCGGAAAGCTCTGCTCGACACATACAACCGCTGACAAAGTCAAAACGCTCATGAACGCACGCGCGGTCGGTATGGACGTCTGCTCGGGCGGCATCATCGGGATGGGGGAGAGCGAAAGCGATCGCATCGATTTGGCACTTCAATTGCGTGCGCTCAACGTGCTTTCGATTCCCGTCAACATTCTCTCGCCCATTGCCGGCACAGCGCTCGAGCATCAGCCGCTCCTGTCCGACGAAGAGATTCTGAGGTCTGTCGCTCTGTTTCGACTGATCAATCCCAAGGCCAAGCTGCGCTTTGCGGGCGGAAGAGCCCGTTTGTCACGAGCAGTTCAGAAGGCGGCACTCGAGTGCGGGATCAACGCCGCCATTGCCGGAGACATGCTTACGACGAAGGGCAATGCAATTGATGCCGACCGCGAGCTTGTTTCCGAGGTCGGATATCAGACGCAAGATATCAAAACCTTTGACGAAGCGCATTTGTGGCATCCGTATGCGTCGGCCACCTTACCGCCTCCCGTCAATGTCGCTGCGGGTGGTCATGGTGCGCGCATTGTTTTGGAAGACGGCAGAGAGCTCATCGACGGTACTTCGAGTTGGTGGTGCGCGGCCTTCGGATACAACCGTCCTGAAATCGTCGAGGCGATTCAAAAACAGGCAAGCAAACTCACTCACGTCATGTTTGCAGGGTTTACACATCAACCTGCGGTGGAACTGGCCAAACGATTGACTCGTCTGCTGCCTGAGAAGCTCACGAAGATTTTCTATGCGGATTCCGGATCGGTTGCCGTTGAGGTGGCCATGAAGCTTGCCGTGCAGTATCAATTGGCCAAAGGCCGAAAGACGCGCACGAACTTCGCGACGATCCGCAAGGGTTATCACGGCGACACCTGGAACGCGATGGGGGTGTGCGATCCGGTTGCGGGAATGCACGGCTTTTTTTCCGGAGCGCTGCAGAAGCGCATCTTTATTGATGAACCGTCTTCCGTTTTCGGAGGTCAATGGAACCCGGGGGACATTGAGGAACTTGAGCGCGTTTTCGATGCGCAACAGGACGAAATATGCGCGCTGATTCTCGAACCGATCGTTCAGGGGGCAAGCGCTATGCGGTTCTACCACCCGCAGTTCCTGCGTGAAGCGCGCCGCTTGTGCGACAAGTACGACATTCTTTTAATCGCTGACGAAATTGCGACGGGGTTCGGTCGGACCGGCAAGCGATTTGCCTGCGATTGGGCCGAGATCGTACCAGACATCATGACGCTCGGGAAAGCTCTCACGGGCGGCGCGGTGACGTTAAGCGCCGTGTGCACCTCCAATGCGGTGGCCGATACGGTGAGTTGTCATGCTCCGAACGCATTGATGCACGGTCCCACTTTCATGGCCAATCCGATTGCTTGCGCGGCGGCTGTCGCGGCGATGGACGTATACATGTCCGAAGACTGGGAAGCCAAGGTTCGTCGTATTGAATCCGAACTGAAGAAAGGTTTGGAGCCTTTGCGCAAAGTCTCGGGTGTTAAGGATGTGCGCGTGCTCGGAGCCGTCGGTGTGGTGGAAACCGAGCGTGCTGCCGACAACAGAATTCTGGCCGCACAGTTCGTCAAGGAAGGCATTTGGGTGCGTCCCTTCGGAAATATCTTCTACGTGATGCCGCCCTTTGTGATCGAACCCGATGAACTGCAGACATTGATTGTCGGTTTCGTCAAGGTGACGCGCAATTGGGTGGAAGAGAAGATTTAAAGAGCAAATATAAGCTGTTAATCTCAGTCAATGCTCAAAGAAGGTCGTTGAGTTCGGTGTGTTAACTGAAACCAGTCTGAGACACTGTGGTTACCGAGCGCACAGCGACCTGAATGCAGGTCGAAATCTGCACGGTCTGGGCTATCTGCTGATGACCCAGGGGCCGGACGTAAACAGGCCTAATGCGACATTACGAATGTGATAGTTGCAAAGCCTGCGACTTTAGTCGCGGGTTGTTTAATGAAGAATAATTCTTGTCGCGACAACACCAATAACAGATTAAATGCAACCGTTTATGAGTAATCAACGATGGCACTGATGCAGGACAATGTAGTGAAGCTATCTTCAGGAATTCATTTCGTGAGCGGCATCGATACGGATGCGGGAAAGACCGTCTGCACGGGGTGGCTTGCTCGCGAACTTCTGCGCTGCGGACGTCGTGTGGCCACCATGAAATTGGTGCAGACCGGTTGCGGAGACTACAGTCCGGACATTCGCCTGCACCGGCGTCTGATGGGGGTGACGCTGCCCGAAGACGAGGAAGGGATCACCGCGCCCGAACTTTTCACCTACCCGGCGTCACCTCATCTGGCGGCCAAAATCGATGGCCGACCGATTGATCTTGCGCATCTGATTGACTGCGCGAACAAACTGGCTGAAAGCTACGATGTGGTGCTTGTCGAAGGCGCCGGAGGTTTGGCCGTGCCCCTGACGGAAAATTTACTGACGGTTGATTTTGTGTGCGCGCAGAACTGGCCTTTTGTTTTCGTGACTTCGGGGAGGTTAGGCTCCATCAATCACGCCGTGTTGTCTCTTGAGGCGCTGCAGCGACGCGGGGCCGAACTTTCGGCCGTGATCTTCAATCAATGCAACCCGATGCCCGACGCAACGATTGAAGAGGATACGCGGGAATATATGAAGCGGTATTGTTTCAGTCGATTCCCGCAGGCGCTGTGGTTGGAGTGCCCGGTCTTTGCCCCCGACGAGATCGGCTGATATCAGAGTCACGAAAAAAACGTTTTGCAACGCGGCTGATGCGCGAAATTAAGCGAGCCGACAGCTTGCTTTTGTTAGAATGCACGGCTATTGAGTAGAAATGTGCGCTCAGTGTTTTTCGTGGGCGCACAGCGGCCCTGCGGCTTTATGCGGCAGACCGCATTTTTGTTTAATCCAAAGGCTAATTTCATGCTTCTTGAGTTGTTCCGCAATCACAAGCGCTGGCTGATGTTCATTGCCATGGTGCTCGTGATTCCCAGCTTTGTGGTCACAGGTATCTATTCCTACAACCGAATGATCAGCGACGACGGCGCCATCGCCAAGGTTGACGACGTTTCGATCCTTCCGCAGCAGTTTGACGAAGCCAAGCGCCAACGTCTGGAAAACCTGCGCGTGCGTCTCGGTGAAGAATTCCGCTCCAATATGCTCGACAGCCAGGAGGCCAAGGTCGCGCTGCTCGAAGCGATCATGAACGAACGCAGTCTCATCGGTGAGACGTCTCTTGAAGACATTCATGTGAGCGAACAGGTCGCCATCGAAATGATCAAGACCTTCCCGCGCTTTCTCACCGACGGTAAATTCGACGCCGAGAAATACACCAACTATCTGGCCGCTTCCGGCATGAGTGATGAATATTTCGTGCACATGATCCGCGGTGAAATCAGCCGCAATCTGCTCACCGAAGGCATCACCCGCACGACGTTGGTGCCCGATACCGCCTCGCGCAGCATCTTCAACCTTCTCACGGAAAAGCGTGAAGCCGCCGTGCACAACCTGAGCGTCGGCGAATACATGGTCAAAGTGAAGGTCTCCGACGAAGACGCCAAGAAGTACTGGACGGACAACCAGAAGCAGTTTGAACGTCCCGATGCCGTCAATGTCGAATACGTTGTGTTCTCTCCGGATCTCTTTAAGAACGTTGAACCCAGCGAAGAAGACATCAAGACCTTCTACGAACAGAACAAGGGCCGCTTCCAGGCTCCGGAAGAACGGCGAGCCTCCCACATCCTGATTGACTTCGGTCAGGGCAAGGACAAGGCTAAGGCCAAGGCCGAAGAAATCTTCAAGCAGGTCAAGGCCGATCCCAAGGCATTTGCCGAAGTGGCCAAGAAGGAATCGGCCGATCCGGGCAGCGCCAAGGAAGGCGGTGATCTGGGCTGGTTCACGAAGGGCATGATGGTGCCGGCGTTTGAAGACGCGGTCTTTAACGCCAAGGAAGGCGACATTGTCGGTCCGGTGGAATCCGAATTCGGTTTCCACATCATTTCGGTCACCGGCGTCAAGGCGACGGCCGCCAAGCCCCTGGCCGACGTTCGTGCCGAAATCGTGAAGCTCTATCAGGATCAGGAAAGCCAGAAGCGCTTTGCCGAAGAAGCCGACAACTTCACCAACATGGTTTACGAACAGAGCGATTCGCTCAAGAGCGTGATCGAAAAGTACAACCTCAAGCCCGTGACGCTCAACAACGTGACGGCTGAAGGCCCGAGCGATGCGGCTCAGAAGAAGTTCCTCAACCAGCACGTCATGGAAAACCTCTTCGGTGAAGAATGTCTGGTTGAAAAGCGCAACACGCAGGCCATCGAAGTTGCTTCCAACACGCTCGTTGCCGCCCGCGTGACGGCTTATCAGCCGGCTCACATCGCCAAGTTTGAAGACGTTCGCGCCGACATTCTTTCGCTTCTGACAACCGAACGCGCTCTTGACGCCGCCGAAAAGGACGGTCAGGCTCTGCTTGCCAAGATCAAGTCTGGTGAAGCTAAGGAAGTGAAGTTCGACAAAGCCGTGACCGTGTCCCGTTCTCAGCCTCTGGGTTGGGACTTCAACCTGATCAATTCGCTCATGCGAGTTCCCGCCAAGGAACTGCCCGCCTATATCGGCGTGCGCACTCCCACGGGCTACACGCTGGTGCATATCACCAAGTCCGAAACGGTTGAGCCCGACGCCTCCGCTCTGGAAGGCACGCGCAACGAGCTGGCCGGCATGTTCGGTCAGGCTGAAGAAAACGCCTATCTCGACAGCCTGCGCGCCAAGCACAACGCTGTGGTCCTGAGCAAGGATTACCTGCCGGGCGCCGAGGAAAAGAAGGCTGAATAAGCTTTAGCGCTCAAGGTGCCGTTTTCACGGCGGCATCAAAACGAAGAACCGGAAGATCGATAGCTGACCTTCCGGTTTTTTGTGTCCGTAAGCCTGAGGAAAATTATTCGAGAGTCGGTTCCTAGGCACAGAAACGAATAAAGGCGAATTACGACGAAACGTCGGTGGTTCGGGCCAAAGGCAACCGCAGGTTTCAGAATGTCAATCGGAGGATACGGTTTTCTGTCAGTGGCTCATGCGTCCTTCAAACAGTCGTTTGAAAAACGATCTCGGAAGCTGAGCCAGAATGACGGCACTCAGCATCAGGCTGCAGCCTAAAAGTTCGCGGGAATTCATGGATTGCGACAGAATCAGCCAGCCGGCGATGACGCTCACAACGCTTTCAAGACTCAGGATCAGAGACGCCACGGTCGGATTGACGCCGCGCTGGCCGATGATCTGAAGCGTGTAGGCGATGCCGTTGCTGCAGATGCCGGCGTAGAGGAAGGCGGGAGCGGCTGCCTTCATGGCTTCGAGTGTGGGCGGCTCGAAGATCATCATCAGGATGAAGCCCAAGATGCTTCCCACAAAGAACTGAATGCAGCTCATGCGCACGCCGTCGACGTGGTCTGTGTAATGGTCGATTACGAGGATGTGTGCGGTGTAACTAAACGCACAAGCCAGCACCAAGCCGTCGCCGAGGCTCAGGGAGAATTCTCCGGGAGGCATGCACAGGTAGTAGAGCCCAAGGCACGAAAGCACGACCGCAATCCACACCAGAAAGCCCGTCTTGCGACCGATGAACATGCCGACGACCGGAACGATGACGATGTACAGGCACGTCAAAAATCCCGCTTTGCCCACCGTGGTGTAGAGAAGTCCGAACTGCTGCAGCGATTCGGAAACAAAAAGCACGATGCCGCAGAGAATGCCGCCCGTCCAGACCTTGGGATTTCTCCAAGGGTTGGATTTTTCGCCTGTTGCCTCATCGATCTTCTTGCGCGTGATCCGATCCAAAATCGGCAGCACTGCCAACAAAAAAAGTCCGCCGATGATGGAGCGTGCAAACGTAAAGGCAAACGGTCCGATGTGATTCATGCCGAGGGCCTGCGCGACGAAGGCGGAGCCCCAGATGACGGCGCACAAGAAAAGAATGAAACTGTTGCGGACTTGAAGCGGCATGACGATGAAAGACAAAACTGCAGACAAGAAACGTCGGCATTCTAAACGAGCGCACCTTGTTTTCAGAACCGTCCGAAAAGCCGAAGAATGCCGTTTTGAGGCGTAGAATCAAGGCATTGCTGAATTCCTATTGTTGAGAAAACAATTTATAACAAGGAGGTGAATATGGCGATAGCAAGAACGCTATACGAGAAGATTGTGGAGAGCCACACGGTCAAGCGTATTGACGGGGAAACGGTGCTTCTTTACGTGGACGCTCACTTTGCCAACGAATACACGAGTCCGCAGGCCTTCAGCGGTGTGCGCGAACGCGGCTGCGGCGTTTTTGCTCCCGACTCGCACCTGTGCGTGGTCGACCACATCATTCCGTCGGCCGATACCAATCCGCGTGTGATTCATGATGAGGCGAGCGCGCTTCAGGCCTCCAATCTCGCCAAAAACTGCCGCGATTTCGGCATTGATGCGTTTTATGGTCCCAACGATGCAGCTCAAGGCATCGAACATGTTCTGATGGACGAGCAGGGGCTCGTGCGACCCGGCATGGTCGTGATCTGCGGCGACAGTCACACGACGACGCACGGTGCGCTGGGAGCTCTGGCCTTTGGCATCGGTACCTCCGAAATCGAGCATATTCTTGCTACGCAAACGCTTGTCTATCGTTTGGCCAAGCCCATGCTGATCCGTATCGACGGAAAATTAAAGCTGGGATCAACCGCCAAGGATCTGGCCCTTTATGTCCTGAGAACAATCACCGCCCGCGGAGCGCTCGGTTGCGTCGTCGAGTACCAAGGCTCGGGCGTCGAGGCATTGAGCGTTGAAGAGCGCATGACGCTTTGTAATCTCACTGTGGAAGCCGGAGCGCGCGGGGCGATTATCGCCCCGGACGAAAAGACGCGCGAGTGGGTGCGTACGCACTGGCTCGACTTTGATCAGAATGAGTTTGAAGCGGCTTCGCGCTACTGGAAGACGCTTGCTTCCGACCTCGAGGCGGTCTTTTCCAAGACCGTTGTGATCAATGCGGGAGACGTCAAGCCCATGGTGACCTGGGGTACGAGCCCCGATCAGTGTGTCGCGTTCGATGAGCCTGTTCCGGCAGCGGACTCTTTCGAGGATCCCGTACAGCGAGCGGCGGCCGTCCGCGCATTGGAGTATCAGGGCATTGAAGCGGGAACGCTCATGACGGAACTTGCCGTGCAGCACGTTTTCATCGGGTCGTGCACCAACGCCCGGATTTCAGACCTGAGAGCTGCCGCTGCCGTGGTAAAGGGACGCAAGGTGGCGCCGGGGGTTCGCGCTCAGGTGGTGCCGGGCAGCATGCGCGTGAGAAAGCAGGCAGAGGACGAAGGCTTGGCCGAGATCTTCAAGGAAGCAGGATTTGAATGGCGTAAGAGCGGCTGCTCGCTGTGTTTGGCCATGAACGATGACATTTTGCAGTCGGGCGTGCGCTGTGCATCGACCACGAACCGAAATTTCGAGGGGCGCCAGGGAAGAGGTGCGCGCACGCATCTGGTGAGTCCGGCTGCTGCAGCAGCAGCCGCGATTACGGGCAAACTGACCGATCCCGCAATGCTGTAATACGAAAGGAGCTCAGAAATGGACAAATTTACGTTGCTCACGACCGGTGCCGTTGCCTTGGAAGCCGACAATATCGATACCGATCAGATCATGCCCAAGCAGTTCCTGCGCGGAATCGACAAGTCGGGACTCGACAAGGGGCTCTTCTACAACCTCAGGCACAAGGCGGACGGCTCGCTGGATCCGAAGTGCGAGCTCAATTCCCCTGCTGCGGCTAAGGCCGCCGTACTCCTGGCCGGCCCTAACTTCGGATGCGGTTCAAGCCGCGAACACGCCGTCTGGGGACTTTTGCAAGGTGGTTTCCGAGTGGTTGTGGCGCCGAGCTTCGGAGAGATCTTCTACAGCAATTGTTTCAACAACGGCCTTTTGGCGTGCAAAGTTTCGGTCGACGATTTGGAAAAGCTTTTTGATGTCCTGCGCAAGGATCCTCAAGCTGTTTTTACTGTTGATCTCGCCGCACGGACGGTTTGTACCGGCGACATTGTTGTCAGCTTTGCGATTGCACCGCGTCACAGCCGCATGCTCGAGCTGGGCCTTGACATGGTCGATACGACGCTCTCCGAAATCGATGAGGTCAAGCGTTTCCGCGAGCAGCACGAACGGGAGTTTCCGTGGATGAGCGGGTTGCCCGGCAAGGCCAAGCGCGTGTTGGTAGCAAGAGGAGAGTCGTTGCCGTAGGTAGGACTCGAGGAAAGGAAGCAGTGAGTGAGGTTATAACGGTCGAGCTTCCGCAAGCCACGGTTCGAGTTCTGGATAGGATGGCAAAAGAAAGTCACCGCTCAAGGCCGGAGCTGATCGTGATGGGACTCGAAGCACTTTTTGATCAACAACTTGATCGGAAAGGTGTTCACCAGGAAGACGAAGAGTTTGACGCGGTGCAGGATTTTCTGGATCGCCCCGTCTCTCCGAACGTGCAGGAAAAGCTTGCCAAAACCATGGCTCGAGAATATCCATGGGAACAACAGAAATGAGGCTCGGAGAATCGCTTTCGGATGCGGTTCTCTTGCCTCAGCGTCTGTTGTGCGCGCTGTTGCCCGATCGGACGAGTGCCTGAATAACCCAACGACGAAACAAAACCTCCGAACCGAAACCGATCCAGAGGTATTTCGAATGCGCACTAAAACTTGATCAGAGCGGATCGCCCGAACGAAGCAGCAGACGTGCGATTTCTGCGGCGTTGTGCAGATCAAGCTTGCGGTATGCAGAGCCGCGGTGTACCTGAACGGTTTTTTCGCTGATGCCGAGGTTTTCGGCAACCTGCTTGTTGCTCATGCCGTGGGCGACCATGCGGATCACTTCGCGTTCGCGCTGCGTGAGCTGCATCAGGCGGCTGCGGAAGGAGGAGAGTTCCATTTCCGTGCGGCGGTGGTTGAGGTTGTTCATCACAGCGCTGCCGATGGCGGTCAGAAGACGCTGATCGTCGACGGGCTTTTGCAGGAAGTCAACGGCGCCGAGCTTTAACGTGCGCACGGCCATATCAATGTCACCGTGGCCGGAAATGAAGATGATCGGCAGATCAATGCCGAGTTCACGCATCTTGTCCTGGAGTTCCAGGCCGCTCATGCGGGGCATGCGAACGTCGAGAACGAGGCAGCCGGGACGCTGGAAGTCGCCGGAGCTGATGAAGTCCAGAGCATCGGAATAGACTGCCACATCCCAGCCTTCACCCTCGATCAGAAAGGCCCATGAACGACGCATTGCGTCATCGTCGTCAATCACGCGCACCAGCGGCTTCAGCGACTCCACTTTGATTTCTCCGGTCATATAACCCTGTCTGTCAGCAGGGTTGACAATATTACACGCAGTGTCGAAACATTGGTTCAGACACCTACCCACTCTGCCGCGCATTTTAGCAACAGGCAAAGCTTCCGTTATAAAAATTCAGAAACTGGAGAGAACGCCGAGTTTCTGAAGTGCTTGACATGCCTTAATTGCATCCGGATTACTCAATCGCCGGTATAACAAGCTTTCCTTCAGTGTTGTCAAAGATATTTGTGCCAATTTTGAGCAACGCGCTACCGACGGTTCCGGTAGGCCTGCCTCGGCCCAATCGTTCAGGAAAACTTCACCTGGAAAATCGGTCCTCGGTGCATGGGATCTAAACAACGCCTCTTCAGAGGGGAGTTGTTTAGACTCATAAGCTCATGGAAACAACAAAAAGGCGCCTCAATGGGCGCCTTCAGGATGGTCAGGCCAAAAGCAGGATGCCTGCGAGAACCCAGACGAAGAGAAAGACGGTGTTTGCGGTCATCAGAATGATCGGCGCCCAGCCTACGGCCTTGAGCTTGCCGAGGCTCGTCTTGATGCCGAGCGCGCCCATTGCTACGAGAATGAGAAGCTGCGAGGCCTGAGCAAGCGTGTCGCTTACCGACGTCGGGATGACTCCGGCAACATTGAGTGCGGCGAGCACCACGAAGCCGATCAGAAAGAGGGGAATTTGCGCAAAGGGATTGACGGTCTTGGGGCCGTTGGGTTCTCCGTGTTCGCCCTTGGCGGCAAACAACGCAGTAAAGACGAACATCATCGGAATGAGCATTGCCACGCGCAGCATCTTGGTCATGGTTGCGGTCTGAAGCGCGTCGTTGCCGAGCATTGCGCCCGCGCCCACCACCTGGGCTACGTCGTGGATGGTGCCGCCCAGAAGCAATCCGGCGCGAGACGATTCAAACCCGAGAAGTTCGCAGAGGATCGGGTAGAGGATCATCGAAATCGTGGACAAGGCCGTCACGGTCACGATGATGGCCAAAAGAGCCTGCTCTCTTAATGCCTTTTTGTCGATCACGAGCGCTAAGGCGGCTGCGGCACTGGCGCCGCAAATGGCAACCGAGGCGCCGGCCAGAGCACCTTCCGCACGCGGCCATTTGATCCAGCGGTTCAAAAGCATGGAAAAGGCCACGGTTGCAAAGACACCCGTGATGAGGACGGTGATGGAGCCCAGAGAGAGCTGCGCGAGTTCTTCGGCGGTGATGCGCGCGCCGAGAAGTCCCACGCCGATGCGCAGGAAATTCTTGGCGCACAGTTCAATGCCCGCCACTGCGCGATCGTCCTCGGAGATGAAATGAAACGCCATGCCGAGAAGCAGGGCGTAGAGAACGGTCGGGCCGCCGTACGTGTTGGAGACAAACAGTGCGGCGGCGCCGATCACGACGGAAGATAGTACGCCGCGCCAGCGGCACTCAATCCAAGATTTCATAGGAACCGGGATCCTTGTCGGACCGAAGGAGAGAGAAACAGAAAGACGTAGATGCGCCGGAAGAAAGAGTGCCGCCGACAGGAAGAATCTTACGGATCAAGATTCCGGAAAGGCGAAAAAATCGTTAAAAATGAAGGGTTTATTGACAGGATCGGAAAGGGGCTTCCCATGGCCCCGGGTTTGATCTGACTGAGAATGTAAGGATAAAACCGTTAATTTGATATATATCAAATCCATTCCCGCGGCCGTACACAAAAACGCCGCTTTGCAGAGAAAAGCAAAACGGCGTTGATGTCGGCCAGGGTCGAAAAGACTTGAAGCGTTTACGCCCGCACGATACGGGAATTGACGATCGCTGCGGCTTCGCCCACCGGCAGCATTTCCTTCTTGTCGAGGCTGCGGCGGCAGACGTATTCGACTTCACCGGTTTTCAGACCGCGGTCGCCGATCACGATGCGGTGCGGCACGCCAATGAGTTCCCAGTCGGCAAACATGGGGCCAGCGCGCATGTCGCGGTCGTCGAGTATGACGTCGGCACCCAGGTCCTTCAATTCGGCGTAGAGCTTGTCGGCGGCTTCGCGCACGGCTTCGCTCTTGGCGTAGTTCATCGGGCAGATGACGACTTCAAACGGAGCGATCTGATCCGGCCAGATGATGCCCTTGTCGTCGTGGCACTGTTCGATGGCAGCGCCCGCAACACGGGACACGCCGATGCCGTAGCAGCCCATTTCGAGAACCTGAGGCTTGCCGTTTTCATCAAGATAGGTTGCCTTCATGGCTTCGGAGTACTTCGTGCCGAGATAGAACACGTGACCGACTTCGATGCCGCGCTGAAGACGGATCTGCCCCTTGCCGTCCGGGCTCTTGTCGCCTTCGACGACGTTGCGCAGGTCGGCAACCTTGGGTTCGGGAAGGTCGCGCCCGAAGTTGGCGCCCGTGTAGTGAAAGCCCGTTTCGTTGGCGCCGCAGCAGAAGTCGCTCATGTTGGCGACTGTGCGATCGGCGTACACCACGACGTCTTCGGAAATGCCGATGGGGCCCAGAGAACCCGGATCGGCGCCGTTAAAGTGGGTGCGGATTTCTTCTTCGGTGGCAAAGCGCAGAGCGCCCTTCATTTCGGGCAGTTTGCCGGCCTTGACTTCGTTGAGCTCGTGATCGGCTCGCAGCAGCACGAGCACAATCTTGGCGGGCAACGGATTGCCGTTTTCATCTTCTTCGTCGTGCGCAAGAACGATGCTCTTGACGCAGTCGGTGAGTGCAATGCCGAGGAAAGGCGCGACGTCTTCGCACTTTTCCTTGCCCGGGGTGGCGTGCTTGACGAGTTCCTGAGCGGGAGCCTTGCGTTCGTCAATGAGCGAGAAGGCTTCGGCCAGTTCAATGTTGGCCGCGTAGTCTGAATCGGGGCAGTAAGCGATCACGTCTTCGCCCACGTCGGCGATCACCTGGAATTCCTGAGAACGCGAGCCGCCGATGGCGCCGCTGTCGGCACGAACGGCGCGGAACACGAGGCCCAGACGCGTGAAGATGCGCATGTAGGCGTCGAACATCACTTCATAGGACTTGCCGGCTTCTTCGGCGTTGCGATCGAAGCTGTAGGCGTCCTTCATCATGAATTCGCGGGCGCGCATCACGCCGAAGCGCGGACGGCGTTCGTCGCGGAACTTCGTGCGAATCTGATAAAAGTTGACGGGAAGCTGACGCCAGCTCGTGATTTCCTGACGTGCCAGATCGGTGATGACTTCTTCGCTCGTGGGCTGAATCACGAAGTCGCGCTGATGACGGTCCTTGAAGCGCAGAAGTTCGGGGCCGTACTTGGCCCAGCGGCCGGATTCCTGCCAGAGTTCGGCGGGCTGAACGATCGGCATGGAAAGTTCGATGGCGCCCGCGCGGTCCATTTCCTCGCGGATGATGGCGGAAATCTTGCGCATGACGCGCATGCCCATCGGCATGAACGTGAACACACCTGCTGCAAGCTTTTTGATGAGGCCGGCACGGGCCGAGTAGATCTGGCTGGGAATTTCGGCGTCGGCCGGAGCTTCCTTGAGCGTCTTGATGAAAAATTGACTGGCGCGCATGAATGTCGAATTGCAAAATGAGACTTCGGAAAGTTCGTCTCGTGTCAAAATGAAGCGTGTTATTTTACTGCGCTCTGTCCTCGCTTGAAAAGGCGGCTGTCGTAGCGTTTGATTGAGGCGGCGGCTCGTTGTGCATTTGCTGCTTTTCGTCTCTTTGTCGGCAGCCTGCGATAATTAGCAGATAGTCGGCTATTTGTTTATTCGTCAACTACCCCGCTCTAAAGAGCGAGGCTTGATAAAAGCCTTGGTTGACTAGCCTCAGACCGCCCCAAAAGGCGGGCTACGTTGGTTGGGAATGCATAGGCACCGCGGGATGTCAATCCTAGTCCCGCGCT
>ENA-OWRC01000073-OWRC01000073.1-human-gut-metagenome-genome-assembly--contig:-NODE-73-length-140975-cov-54.340583_pt1 | contig 140975 bp, 122 predicted proteins | sample MGYA00248268_ERZ651895 | MGnify/ENA primary metagenome ERZ651895 (study PRJEB26924, sample SAMEA4378242) | human gut metagenome | biome: human gut; feature: human-associated habitat; material...
GACATACCAGTCAGTTTACCGTTCAAAGCCGGGATAACTTTACCTACAGCCTTAGCAGCACCTGTTGAAGACGGGATGATGTTACCAGAAGCAGCACGACCACCTCTCCAGTCTTTCATAGAAGGACCGTCAACAGTTTTTTGAGTAGCAGTAGTAGAGTGAACTGTAGTCATCAAACCATCAGTGATACCCCATTTGTCGTTCAAAACCTTAGCAATCGGAGCCAAGCAGTTAGTAGTACAAGAAGCGTTAGAAACGAACTGAGTACCCTTAACATAAGTTTTTTCGTTAACACCGCAAACGAACATCGGAGTGTCATCCTTAGAAGGAGCTGACATTACAACATATTTAGCACCTGCCTGAATGTGAGCCTGAGCTTTTTCTTTAGTCAGGAACAAACCAGTTGATTCAACTACGTATTCAGCACCAACTGCATCCCATTTCAAATCAGCAGGATTCTTTTCAGCAGTTACACGGATTTCTTTACCGTTAACGATCAGTTTGCTGTTTTCAACGTCTGCTTCGATAGTACCGTTGAATTTACCGTGCATAGTATCATATTTCAACATGTATGCCAAGTAATCAACCGGACACAAGTCGTTAATACCTACGATCTGAATATCGTTTCTGTTCTGAGCTGCACGGAATACGAAACGGCCGATACGACCGAAACCGTTAATACCTACTTTAATCATTTTGTTTAAAATTTAAAGGTTTTATAATTACTTTATAAACACTCACTCTTTCTGTAACCAAAGAGAAGTATTAAAATGTCATCCCTTTCTCCCTGATTGCGTTGCAAAAATAAGTATTTCTTTTGAAAGTCAATCAAGAAATAGGAGAAAATTTAATCAAAAACAATCAGCTTTTACACCTTATTTATATATAAGGCCTTTTTTTATTTCATTTTTACTTCCCAAAAACGTAATTTGCAATCTCAATATACCAAATTGACATTGTCAATCCACAGCTTGTTTCCAGGAGAACCAACAAATGCCCCTCCCATACTGGATGTAAACTGAAGAATCAAATGAGTGGGATGCTCGTTTTCTCCGGCCCAACCTACTTCCTTAATCAGTTTGCTCTCTCCTTTACTATTTCGAGCATAATATCCACCTGTACCCAGTTGCATCAAATCTGCCACATAACGTTTGTCATGCGTAATATCCCCATACATGATTTCATACGTAGCCCCATTGTGCCATCCCTGCGTCTTGCTATATTTCACAGCTACCGTACCTACTCGTTTCGCGATGATATTTCCTTCCGCATCTTCCGTACGTTTCTGCAACAAACACACCATGATAGCACAGTCTTGCCCCGGAACTGTAGACTTTTTGCTGAATCCAGTCTGACGAATACGATTCTGTTCTCCCGACATCTGAACCTTATAATCATAACGAATGGCCTTAGGACGCGAAGTAAAAGGCAACCCGGAATTCAACGCCTTTTCCCCATCTTTAGTTCCAGTTATCGGCTCTTTCATATCCCCAAGGAACATCGAGCCAGAAGCCAAGACCGTAATATTGACCAAACCAAGCACCTTTACACTTTCCACATGCGTTTCCAAACGGGCACAATAGCCACTTCCCCGTTTTTCAGGATATACACTGGTATTCGTTTTCACAATACCCATCACCTTCGCCATTACGTTGGAATTGCCCCAAGGAGACCCACCCTGATTCACATAAGCTACATTCCCATCAATTTCTTTTGTCGGTCCAAGCTCATACAACAGTTTTGTCTTTCCTCCAATGATTCCTGATTCATGAATCTTACGGGTTACCCATTGGTCCATATCACCATACTTAATGGGAACAACCTTTTCCTGTGCTTGTATAGCCAAAGGCATACCAAGCAATACTATACCTATAATCCTATTCAATTTCATACATAGTCTAAGTTTTCCGGCGGCAAATATAATAAAAAAAGCGACTGTTTTTCATGCAGTCGCTTCTAATCCTGATATATAGGATACTAAATCTTATCTATATCACATTTTAATAAACCCGATACAACAGCCAAGAGCCCTGAAAATCTTCACGATTAGGATATTTGGCCTTAAACGCGTCTCTTGCCCGGGCAGCTTCGTCTCTCGTATCAAATGACTCCACTACCACGCGATACATGTTACGTTCTGCGTTATACACCACTTTGGCATTATAACCGTCTCTGTCAAGCATGGACTTCAGACCATCTGCATTCGCCTTCACACCAAAACTACCGCAAACCACACTGTAAGCTTTCAGTCCGTCACCAGAAACAAGTTCCACTTTTTCCTCACGTACAGGAGCCGTAGAAACGACAGGTGCAGGTGCCGGAGCGACCTCTACTGCAGGAGCCTCTGCCGGTGCTTCTGTAGCAGCCGATGCTTCAGCCAGTTCTTGCTGTTTAGCCTTTTCATAAGCTTTCTTGTAAGCACTTTCACTTGATTTACAAGAAGAGAACGCCAATGCAGTACACAATGCCATTCCCATTACAACTACTTTCTTCATGTTATCTATAAAAAATTAGATGAATATTCAGTTTAACCGTTGCAAAGGTAACAATATAAAATCTGCCTGACTATTAAAATCAGTTAATTATATTCTTCGTTCCACATAGATATGCATTTTTCAATAAAAAAAGAACAACATATCAGGATTATTATTAGATTTGTAAAGTAATAACTTTTAAAAAATAGATTTATGAAAGCATTAAGTATCGTAGCAGCATTCTTAGGTGGTGTAACATTAGGAGCTGCAGCAGGCATTTTGTTTGCTCCGGAAAAAGGAGAAGAAACCCGTAGAAAAATTGCAGAAGTTCTCCGCAAGAAAGGTATTCGACTGAACCGTGCAGAAATGGAAGATTTGGTTGACCAAATAGCAGCAGAAGTAAAAGACGCTGAATAAATTTGTCGTACGTATATAAAGCAGGCTTTTTCCAAGGAAAAGTCTGCTTTATATTTTTTCATCTTAGAATAACTGCCTATGTTTGCAAACGATAGAAGCATCGACAACCTGGAAGCCCTTTTCAAGGAAGTCAAAAAATACATAGAACTCCAAGGACAGTATATTAAGCTCGATTTAGTGGAAAAACTAACCGTCCTCCTATCCACTCTCATACTCATACTCATACTCATTATCCTCAGCATGATGGCGCTATTCTATTTTTCATTCATGCTGGTTTATGCCTTGGCTCCACTTGTAGGAAGCCTCATCGGTGGATATGCCATCATCGGGGGTGTCGTCCTCCTTTTGGCGGTTCTCATCTACCGCATGCGAAAACAATGGATATTCCAACCGATGGTACATTTTCTGGCCCGACTGTTTCTGGATGAATCTACCCCTAAAAAATAAGACAAAATGGACGAAACAAAAACCCCAATCAACTATAGCGTGGAAATCATTTCCCAACTGAGAGCCCAAAAGAAGCAAGAGCTCAGAGACTCAAAGGAACGCATACAGCGCCTGACTGAAGATTTATTCGCTCCGCAACAAAGCAAAAATAAAATGGAGAATATCATGCAGCATGTCAATGCAGGAATCGCCGCTTACGACGGACTCCGGACAGGCCTCATGATATTCCAACGTATTCACCGTTTTTTTAACCGAAAGAAAAGATAAAATCACAGATGAGAATTCCATTACTTATTGCTGCGCTTGCCACATGCAGTGTGGCCGGAGCGGCAGAAAATCCGTTATGGATGCGCTATTGCTCCATCTCCCCCGATGGTAGTACCATTGCATTCTGTTATAAAGGAGACATTTATACCGTGGCTTCCACAGGTGGGGAAGCCAAACAGTTGACCACCAACCAGGCCTTTGATACCCATCCCATCTGGAGTCCGGATGGAAAACAGATAGCTTTTGCCTCTTCCCGCCAAGGCAGTCTGGACATCTACCTTGTATCCAAAGACGGTGGAGCGCCCAGAAGACTTACCACCCATTCCGGAAATGAATTACCTGTGACTTTCACTGACGAGGAACATCTTTTGTTCAGGGCGAGTGTTATGCCGGATGCAACAGACCTTTCCTTCCCCAGTTCCCAGTTTCCACAAGTGTATGAAGTCAGTACTCAAGGAGGACGCCCTATCTTGTATTCGTCTTTCCCCATGGAGGACATCAGCGTAGGTAAAGACAGAACAACCCTGCTCTATCACGACCAGAAGGGATATGAAGACCCTTGGCGCAAGCATCATACATCTTCTATTACGCGTGATATCTGGCTCAGCAAGGAAGACGGCAACCACCAGCGCACTTATCAGAAACTGACGTCCTTCAACGGAGAAGACCGCAGTCCGATATGGAGTGCCGACAACCAGTCATTCTACTACTTAAGCGAAAAAGGCGGTTCTTTCAACGTATTCAAACGAAACTTGAATGGAAGCAACGAGATTCAGCTGACCCAACACACCAAACATCCGGTCCGTTTCCTGTCTGCTTCACAAGATGGCCTTTTATGCTACGGCTACGACGGTGAAATCTATACCGTAAAAGAAGGACAATCTCCACAAAAGGTCAATATCCGTATTGTGACAGACCAAACAGAAACAGAACTGGCACATCAGATAAGAACCTCCGGAGCAACGGAAATTGCCGTTTCTCCCAATGGGAAAGAAGTGGCTTTCGTACTCCATGGAGATGTATTCGTCACTTCTACCGACTACAAAACCACCAAGCAAATCACAGATACCCCCGAACAGGAACGCAGTATAGACTTTTCTCCGGACGGACGAAGCATCGTATATGCTTCCGAACGAAATGGTATCTGGCAAATCTATCAGTCTAGCCTTACCGAAAAGGAGGAAAAGTTATTCACTTATGCAACCGGTATCAAGGAAGAACAGCTTACGCAGACACAAGTCACCTCTTTCCAACCTCAATACAGCCCGGACGGGAAGAAAGTGGCCTTCCTTGAAAACCGCACGACTTTGCGTATACTCAACCTGAAAGACAAGTCCGTATGTACCGCCATGGACGGAAAATATGAGTATTCCTACAGCGACGGAGACCAGTGGTTCCAATGGAGTCCCGACAGCCGCTGGCTGCTTTGCGGCTATATCGGTACAGGCGGATGGAACAACAGCGACGTGGCATTGGTCAATGCTTCCGGCAACGGCGAAATCCATAACCTGACAGAAAGCGGATACAATGATTCCAACGCGAAATGGGTGCTGGATGGAAAGGCCATGATTTGGGAAAGTGACCGGGCCGGCTACAGAAGCCACGGAAGCTGGGGTGCCGAAAGTGATGTCTACATCATGTTCTTCGATTTGGATGCCTACGAGCGCTTCCGGCTAAGCAAGGAAGAACTGGCACTCGTGGAAGAAAAAGAGAAAAAGGAGGAAGATAAGGACAAGCAGGACGACAAGAAAAAAGACAAAAAGAAAAACAAAGAAAAATCGGAAGAAGAGGAAGTTACCCCTCTCACTTTTGACTTGGGAAATTGCCGTGACCGCATAATCCGACTGACAAGCAATTCTTCTTTCTTGGGTGATGCCGTACTTTCTCCCAAAGGTGACAAACTGTATTACCAGGCTTCCTTTGAAGATGGAGCCGACTTATGGGTACACGACTTGAAGGAACAGAAGACCGAACGTTTGCTCAAGGACATCGGATATGGTTCTTTGATTTACAACAAAGAAAACAAACAACTGTTCTTGTGCAGCAACGGAGCCATCAAGAAGATAGACACCGAAAAGAACAACATCCAGAATGTTGATTTTGAAGCCATATTCAACTATCGTCCTTACAAGGAACGGGAATATATTTTCAATCACGTATGGCAGCAAGTGCTCGACAAGTTCTATGTCCCCGACCTGCATGGAACCGACTGGAAATTCTACCGTGAAAGCTATGCCCGCTTCCTACCATACATCAACAACAACTATGATTTCCAGGAAATGCTAAGCGAACTGCTGGGCGAATTGAACGGTTCCCATACCGGCGCCCGCTATTATGCTCCTGGAGCTACCCTCTCCACTGCCTGTCTGGGGGCTTTCTTCGACAACACATACGACGGTGACGGTTTGAAAATACAGGAAATCATCGCCAAAGGTCCGTTTGCCGTCAAGAAAACCGAGGTCACTCCGGGTTGCATCATTGAAAAAATCGACGGACAGGCCATACTGAAAGGTACTGACTATTTCCCGATGCTGGAAGGAAAAGCCGGAAAGAATGTACAACTCAGCATCTACAACCCAACCAACGGCAAGCGCTTCCAGGTAAGCATCAAACCCATCAACATGGGGGCACAGAACGAGCTTCTTTACAAGCGCTGGGTGAAACGGAATGAGCAGATGGTGGAAAAACTTTCCGGAGGACGTATTGCGTATGTACACGTGAAAGGCATGGACAGTCCAAGCTTCCGCACCGTATATAGCGAATTGCTGAGTGACCGGAACCGTAACAAGGAAGCCGTCATCGTGGATACCCGACACAACGGTGGAGGATGGCTTCACGACGACCTGGCCACTTTGCTGAGCGGCAAAGAATACCAGCGCTTCGTGCCACGTGGACAATACATCGGCAGTGATCCGTTCAACAAATGGCTGAAACCTTCCTGCGTCATGGTCTGCGAAGATAACTATAGTAACGCACATGGTTTCCCCTGGGTATACAAAGAACTGAAAATCGGCAAACTGATTGGTGCTCCTGTGCCCGGCACGATGACCGCCGTTTGGTGGGAACGCCAGATAGACCCAACTATCGTGTTCGGTATCCCACAGGTAGGCTGTATGGATATGCGTGGCCAGTACATGGAAAACCATCTGCTGGAACCCGACATCACCGTATACAACACGCCTGAAAAATCGTTGAACGGCGAAGATGAACAATTGGAGGCAGCCGTAAAAGAAATGCTCAAAGAGGCCGATGCCGTAAAGAATAAAAAATAAAAGGACAACCCTCTAAAAATCAGGCGGGGAAAGATGGAAAAACAATCCTCTTTCCCCGCCCTTTTAATTATGTAGTCAGGTCATCGACGTATATTTCAATGAGAACTATTCAGCCTTCTCCGTCAACAGCTGCCTCCGCAATGATTGACGGTCATAATTCCGCTGATGCTCTTTCCAGTATTTCTCCAAGTTATCCGCCTCTTCTTTGGTCAGATGAATCACAGCTCCATGCTTGGGAGAAGTGTAATTCGTGGTTTTCATCACGCCCTCATTGAAATGGCCCAAGTTCTTGAAATGCACAAAATCGGTGGTTTCTGCAAAACCAAAATTATGAGGAGTGATACTGAAAATGTCATACATCAGCACCCACTTGTTCTCTCCAATCCGTTTCCATACATTGGGGGCCTCACAGGCCTTCGGCTCAAAGTCATACCAACGGGCATCGTACTCATAACCTCCGTCCATCCGGTCGGACACGGCCTGCTTAATGCCGCCCACGCCATCGTGTGCCACATAAAACAGGTGATACTTGTCACCCACCTTCGTGATGTCGCCATCAATGGCCGACACTCCGTCCATCGGATACTCAAACAAAATTTGTGGAGTGCTTTCTATCTTGTTGAAATCATCGTTCACATACACATAATACAATTTATTGGCCTCATTCTTGAAACGCATGGTATAATAAATCATCAGACGGCCTTTCTGGTCGTCGTAAGCCACCTCAGGTGCCCACGCGCAACCAATTTCGCTCAATCCGGCAGAAAGCCGATCAAAACGGATATTCGCCCGGTTCCAGTGAATCAAATCCCACGACTTCATCAGCACCAGTCCCCGGTTGTTTCCCCATCCGTATTCCGCTCCTCGTTCCCATTCCGTAGTACGATACCCGTCACGCACCCCAAATACGTGTAAATCGGTCATTGCCAGATAAAAGGCTCCGTCCGGTCCGCGGAAGATATGAGGGTCACGAATCCCATGCTGATAAGCTATCGTATCGCCGGCCAGCACAGGTTCCCCGTTATTGACAGCAGTAAAGGTATATCCGTCACGGCTTATCGCCATATACAGGCCATGCGTTTCATCCCGATGGAAAACCATGAGGTAGGCTGCCATATCTTTTTCTTCCGGTATGGCATTACGATAGCGGAAATCACGGAACCCCACCTTTCCTTTTCCGGCAGCAAAGAGTGCCGGACGCAAGGCATAGAAACCTTTATATACATTATGGTTCAAACGGGATACATCCACATTCTCGGCCAGTGCCTCCCAAGCCTTTCCATCCGCACTGACCGACATTTTCACGCGGTTGCCCTGATTCAACAGTTTCACCCGGAAGTGTTTTCCCATCCGGTTGGGCAGCGTCAAAGGCTTTTCCTCTCCCCGATAAACCGTGAAGTTCTTTCCATCGGATGTCACACCAGCATAGGCTTCCTCATTGTAGAAAAGCAGCAGTCCTCCCGTATTGCCACTGCCCAATGTAATTTCCACTTCCGTTTCATAACATTTATCCACAGCCGTAGTCAAAAGCAAACGACCATCTGCCGGAGTATGTCCCTTGGCTTTTACCTGCATTTCTCCATCGGCGAATGTCAATGCTTTCGGCGCATATTCTCTCCAGAATGTCCACTGCAATCCCAGTTCCGACCCGTTGAAATCATCCGAAATTTCCATCTTCCACTCCGGTTGTCTGCTTTTGCCCAACCAGTCAGCCTCCTGCGTCGTACGACACCATCCGTCGGAAGTCCATTCTATCGGTTCCAGCAAGGTAGAGCGCCCTAACGTATGATATCCGTTGGCGTACGCATGATATACCACCCACCAGTTACCGTTCACATCATCGATAAGTGTTCCATGTCCCTTTGACCACCAATTCTCGCTGGCACTATATGTATGCACAATTGGATTATACGGGGAATTTTCCCAAGGACCGAATACCGACTTGGAACGGGCCACCACACACATGTGACTGGTGGCTGGACCGGCGGTACCCCCCTCTGCCGACATCATGTAATAGTACCCGTCTTTACGAATCAGCTTAGGAGATTCCAAATACCTATTCTTTCCTTCCGTAACCCAGTTGGCCGGATATTCCCATCCATCGTACACTTTGCGGCTCGGCCCGGTGACTTTCAACCCGTCTTCACTCAAAGGAGTGATCCATCCGTTGTTGGTAAACAGATAACGTTTCCCGTCCTCTCCCACCACATGGCCGGGGTCTATTCCTTTCAATGCCAGTTTCACCGGCTTACTCCACGGACCACGAATATCGTCCGCATAAATCACATAAATCTCTCCCGCAGACGTAGGATAATAAATATAATATCGGTTCTGATATTTCAACAAATCAGGAGCCATCGCAGAGCCCTCATACACCGGCAAAGCCCGACATACCGGCTCCCAGTTCATCAAATCGGTGGAATGCCAAATAAGGAAACCCGGCGCATAATAAAAAGGGGAATGCGTAATGTAATAATCCTTACCGTCACGCAGGATGGACGGATCCGGATAATCTCCGGGGAAAGTCACTTTTGGAAAATTCTGTGCCCCTATTCCAGTCCCCACAGAAATGAAAAGCACAATCAACAAGAATAGTTTTTTCATGAGATTTATAAGATGCTAAATTATATAATACACAAAAATAGCCAGTAAATTTTGAAAAAACGGAGAAAAAAGGACACAAAAGGTAGAGAAATGCAACTGTTAAAAGGCCTCTCCCAAAACGCACTTGCGTTTTCCCTCAAACGCCAAAGAGTTTTGATCAAAACGCACTTACGTTTTAAGTGAAATGCACTTGCGTTTTGAGTCAAACGTACTTGCGTTTTTTTCAAGCACAAAACCGTTGCCCGATCATTCCATAATCAGACAACGGTTTCTAATATAAAAAGAATCTCTTAACAGATCAATAGCTATGATCGTCTTCCTTGACTTCCTTCATGGTCAACGGCTTGCGGTCGATAGCCCGCCATGCATAGATGATATAAGCCAGTACAAACGGAACCAAAATAGACACATAGGCCATGGTTTTCAACGTAAATTGGCTGGAGCAGCTGTTGGCAATAGTCAATGAACTCTGCAAGTCGGCGGTAGACGGATAATAAGCCGTATGGTTATAGCCAACCACTAACAGCAAGGCCAATACGGTCAATACCGTACCGATTCCGGCAAACCAGATGCCGCGAGTATAGGTCTTGCAGAAAATGCTCTTGCCTATTCCATACAACACACCCACAACTCCTATCAGGAACAGGATGAGCAGATACGGCATTTCTACCAGATTATGGAAATATTTGAACGGCTCCATCACAATCAGCCCGTTGTCCGGGTTTACCGCAAAGCCGTCTTTCAACAATGTACGGATGACAAATGCCAGGAAAAATACCAGGAAAGGCACTACATCCGCAATCAGCTGCCGGCGGAATCGGGCATTCAGTTCTTCATGACGGATATTGTTGATGAAATACAGGTTCCCCAACAAACGGGCAAGGAACAGCACGGCAAATCCCAACACCAAGTTCCAAGGGTCGCCAAAAGCATCCAGTCCATGCCAACCGTTTCCCCAATGACTGATAACCGGCATCATCTCGTCGGTCAAGTTGCCCTTGCTCACCACGAAATTGGAGCCGTTGAAGAAAGTTGCTACGGCTGCCCCCAGCAACAGCGGACCGACTACTCCGTTCAACACCAGGAAGAACTGATAAGTGCGTTTGCCCAACCAGTTTCCCAGTTTCGACTGAAACTCATAAGACACCGCCTGAAGCACAAAGCTGAAAAGGATGATCATCCACAACCAGTACGCCCCTCCGAAGCTGGTACTGTAGAACAAAGGGAAAGAAGCAAAAAAGGCTCCTCCAAAAGTAACCAGTGTCGTGAAGGTAAATTCCCATTTACGGCCCGTGGAGTTCACAAGCAAAGTACGTTCGTCTTCTGTACGTCCCAGGCAATACAACAAAGAGTTTCCTCCCTGCACAAACAGCAAAAATACCAGCAAGGCACCCAGCAGAGAGACTAGGAACCACCAGTAATGCTGCAAGAATATATAAGTTGAATCCATATTTTTTCGGTTTTAAGATAATGTATCGTTTAGTTTATTTTTCATCCGGTCCTTTGCGAATGGCTTTTACCATGATGCCGATTTCCGCAATCAGCAGTACGGTAAACATCACAAGGAAAATAAAGAATGTGGTCTGTACGGAACCTGTTTCCAATTTTGAGACAGCCGCATTGACAGGCAACAAGTCCTGAATGGTCCAGGGCTGACGTCCCATCTCGGCCACAATCCATCCAGCCTGACTGGCAATGTAAGCCAACGGAATGCTCCACAAGGCAATCCAATGCAACCAGTTCAACTTAGCCAACTGTTTTTTCCAAACTAAGATCAGGATCACCAGGAAGAACAGGATGAAATACATTCCCAAGCCGACCATCACCCGGAATGACCAGAACAACAGTCCGACATGAGGTACCAAAGTATCTTTATCCTGAATATACCCGTAACCGAAATAAGGCATGTATTCATCCAACGCGCTGCGGGCAATCTGCATGGCCGATTCATCACCTTGCTGCTTGGCTCTGCGGAAATCGGCCAAAGCTATAATGGCTTTCTTACCGTTGGCCATCTTCTCTTCAGCTGAAAGTGCGGTAGAGCCGTCCGGCAACGTATAGCCACCGTTCTGCAAATCATTGATGCCCGGCACATAGCCCGAAGTGCTGTGTGTGGCCAAGAAAGAAAGCATCTCCGGAATTTTGATGGCACCAACCACCGTAAGCGGCTCGTGCGTGCCTCCTTCATAGAGTGCCTCCATGGCAGCCAGTTTCATTGGCTGTACCTGTGCCACCTGATAAGCAGACTTGTCACCCGTTCCGGCAGTCACCAAAGCGGCAAAAAGTCCAATGGAAGCCGCCACCTTCATGCTGGCCAGTGCAAATTCTTTTTCACGCTTGCAAATCAGATACCAAGCACTGATACCGATGACAAAAGCAGCACCTACCATCCAGCTGCTCAATACGGTATGGAAAAACTTCACCACCGCTACCGGAGAGAACGCCACAGCCATGAAATCGACCATTTCATTACGCATGGTTTCTGGATTGAATTCCATTCCCACGGGATATTGCATCCAGGAATTGGCTACCAGAATCCACCAGGCAGAAATCGTGGCTCCTAATCCGGTCAGCCAAGTAGATGCCAAATGGAATCCTTTGCTCACCTTGTGCCAGCCAAAGAACATCACAGCCACAAAGGTAGCTTCCATAAAGAAGGCAAGGATACCTTCAATGGCCAGCGGGGCTCCGAAAATATCCCCCACAAACCAGGAATAATTACTCCAGTTGGTACCAAACTGGAATTCCAGAATCAAGCCGGTAGCCACACCGATGGCAAAATTAATTCCAAAAAGTTTCATCCAAAACTTTGCAGTGCGCTTCCAGAATTCATTACCAGTACGCACATACAGTGTCTCCATAGTTGCCATAATCACGGCCAAGCCCAATGTCAATGGCACAAACAACCAATGGTAAATGGCCGTCAAGGCAAATTGTGCCCTCGACCAGTCAATCATCGAAGTGTCGATTGTTTCAAGCATAAAAAAAATTTACTTTATCGGTTAATATAATAAGGTATAATTATTCTGCCATCCGGTCGGTCAGTTCCACTCCCACATAGTCCTGCTTTTCCGTCTCACTCTTTCCACTCAGGAACGAAGGAAAGAAAAACAACTTCAAGATGAAGAACATGACAAACAGTTTAATCAGGATAATGGCCCACAACGTACGGCCAATGGTCATCTCCCGAAAACCGTCACGGTAAAAATGAAAAATTCGAATGATAGTGTTTTTAATCATAATGTAGTTTTATAATGATTACAAAGTAAATGCTTTATCGGGAAAAAACAAGAGTTTATCGAGATATTCTGTGGAAAAATCTATCTGTTTTGCGCTTCTTTATACAATGAAATACATTTGCAATGTAAAAATTCAATGAATTATGAAAAAAAGAGAACTCATTTTCTTCGCCGCATTCACGACTTTTCTGTCAGCCAATGCGCAGGAAAAACAAACCTGGTCGCTCGATGACTGCATAAATTATGCACTGGAGAAAAACATCCAACTACAACAAAATAAAATCTCCTTACAGGAAAGCGAAGTGGATGTGAAAACGGCAAAGGCTGCACTCTTCCCAAGCCTTTCATTCAACACCGGACAGAATCTGGTGAACCGTCCTTACCAGCAGAACAGTTCCACTGTAAGCGGAACGGAAATTATCAGCAGTAACAACAAAACCACCTACAACGGCAGTTACAGCCTGAACGCACAATGGACACTTTGGAACGGAGGACAACGCCTGAACAACATCAAACAGCAAAAGAAAAATCAGGAAATAGCCGAACTGAGTGTGGCAGAAACCGAGAATACCCTCAAAGAAGAGATTACAAAACTTTTCTTGCAGATTCTTTATGCAGACGAATCGGTCAACATCAACAAAGGGACATTGGAAGTGAGCAAAGCCACTTACGAACGGGCCAAGGAACTGTTCAACCAAGGCAGCATCTCCAAAGCAGATTTGGCACAACTGGAATCACAAGTAGGAAACGACGAGTATCAGCTGGTGACTTCTGTAAGTTCACTGCGAAACTACAAGCTTCAGCTGAAACAGATGCTGGAACTGGACGGCACCGCTGAAATGGAACTGGAACTTCCGGTACTGGATGACGCCAAAGTAATGCAGCTGCTTCCAAGTCAGGAAGATGTATATCAAACAGCCCTGGCCAACCGTCCGGAAATACAGAGCAGCAAACTGAGCATTGACAATGCCAAGCTGGCCATTTCTTCTGCAAAGAGCGGCTATTTCCCGACCATCAGTCTGTCGGCCTCTACCTCCAGTATGACCAACAACTCCAGCCAGAACAACTGGGCACAACAAATGAAATATGGCTGGAACAACATGATCGGATTGAACATCAGCGTACCGATTTTCAACAACCGCCAAACCAAAAGTGCGGTAGAAAAGGCACAGTTCCAATACAATTCTTCCCTGTTGAACCTTCAGGACAAACAGAAAGGCCTGTATACAGACATTGAAACCATCTGGCTGGACGCACTGAATGCACAACAACAATATGCAGCAGCCGAGGTGAAACTGAAAAGCAGCCAGACCAGCTTCGACATGGTCAACGAACAATTCAAACTGGGTATGAAGAATACCGTAGAACTACTGACAGAAAAAAATAACCTGCTCAGCGCACAGCAGCAGCGGATTCAAGCCAAATACATGGCGATATTGAACCGTACACTACTTGATTTTTATGCAGGAAAAGACATTGAATTATAATAACCTAACAATATGAACAAGAAAAAAATAATTATCACAGCTGGCGTCGTAATTGTACTGGCTGTGGCAGGATACTGGATTTTTGGCAAGAAGAGCGCACAAGGCAAAGTAGACTTCGTCACCGAAACAGTAGCAAAAGGCAATATCAGCAATTCCATTACAGCTACAGGAACCATCGAACCTGTCACTGAAGTGGAGGTCGGTACGCAGGTATCAGGTATCATTGATAAAATATACGTAGATTATAATTCGGTAGTAAAAGAAGGGGAAGTGATAGCCGAGATGGATAGAGTGACCCTGCTCAGTGATTTACAATCAGCGCAAGCTACATACGACGGCGCAAAAGCCGAATACGATTACCAAAAGAAACTATACGAGAGAAACAAAAAGCTACATGAAAAGCAACTGATCAGTGAAACCGACTACGAGCAGAGTACATACGACTACGAACGTGCCAAGAGTACATTCGAACAAAGTCAAGCCGCTCTTTCAAAGGCAGAACGAAACCTTTCTTACGCTACCATCACCTCTCCGATCAATGGCATTGTCACCAGTAAGGACGTAGAAGAAGGACAGACCGTGGCATCTGGTTTTGAAACACCGACCCTGTTTACTATCGCTGCCGATTTGACCAAGATGCAGGTAGTGGCCGATGTGGACGAAGCCGATATTGCCGGAGTGAGAGACAGTGCCAGAGTGACATTCACCGTAGATGCCTATCCGAATGATGTATTCGAAGGACGAGTTCACCAAATCCGACTGGGCAGTGCCAACAGCAGCAGCTCCAGCAGTACCAATACCAGCAGTGAAACGGTAGTCACTTATGAGGTAGTTATTACTGCCGACAATCCGGACCTGAAGCTGAAACCAAGACTGACCGCCAATGTAACCATCTATACGGATACACGTGACAATGTACTCGTGGTTCCCAACAAAGCATTGCGCTTCACTCCAGAAAAAAATCTAATCGGCAAAAAGACCATCACTGACTGTGAAGGTGAACACAAGGTATGGACCATGGATGCCAACGGTTTCACAGCACACCCTGTAAAAATCGGTCTGAGCGACGGGAGCCACACGGAAATCCTGGAAGGTATCAGCGAAGGCACTTCGATTGTCACAGAAACTGCATTGAAAGGGTTTGCAAATGCAGCCCCTGAAGCTTCTGCCGACGGAGAAAGAAGCCCGTTCATGCCAGGCCCTCCGGGAAGTGACAAGAAAAAACAAAAATAAGGAGATACTGTCATGAAAAAGACTGTCATAGAATTACAAAATATCAAACGGAACTTCCAAGTCGGAGACGAAACGGTACATGCGTTGCGCGGTATCTCGTTCAGCATTCAGGAAGGAGAATTCGTGACCATCATGGGTACATCCGGTTCCGGTAAGTCTACCCTTCTGAACACATTGGGATGTCTGGACACGCCGACCAGTGGGGAATACCTTCTTGACGGGGTATCCGTACGCACCATGAGCAAACCGCAAAGAGCAGTGCTGCGGAACCGGAAAATCGGATTCGTATTCCAGAACTACAACCTGCTACCGAAAACGACAGCCGTAGAGAATGTAGAACTCCCACTGATGTATAACAGTGCTGTCAGTGCCGCTGAACGTCGCCGCCGGGCCATAGAAGCCCTGACTGCAGTGGGACTGGCCGACCGTCTGGAACACAAATCCAACCAGATGTCCGGTGGACAGATGCAACGTGTAGCCATTGCACGTGCACTGGTCAACAATCCGGCGGTCATCCTGGCCGATGAAGCAACCGGTAACCTGGACACACGTACTTCTTTCGAGATCCTGGTTCTTTTCCAGAAACTTCACCAGGAAGGACGTACCATCATCTTCGTGACACACAACCCGGAATTGTCACAATACAGCAGCCGCAACATCCGACTGCGTGACGGACATGTCATTGAAGACGTAACCAACCCCCATATCCTTTCGGCTGCGGAAGCACTGGCTGCCCTGCCGAAAAACGATGATGATTGACAATTTATCAAGATGACTTATGAATGGAACAAACCTTTTTAAAATAGCTTTCCGGGCATTGGCCAATAATAAGCTACGTGCTTTTCTGACCATGTTAGGAATCATTATCGGAGTAGCTTCCGTCATTGCCATGCTGGCCATCGGACAAGGCTCCAAACGGAGCATCCAAAAACAAATCTCCGAAATGGGCTCCAACATGATTATGGTCCACCCGGGAGCCGAAATGCGAGGAGGTGTCCGCCAAGACCCGTCGAGCATGCAAACCCTGAAACTGGAAAATTATGAAACCTTACGCGATGAATGTATGTACTTGTCGGCTATCAGCCCGGACGTTTCGGCTTCGGGACAGCTGATTTCCGGTTCCAACAACTACCCTTCTTCGGTGAGCGGAGTAAGCCTCGGCTATCTGACCATCCGTCAGCTGACCGTGGAACAAGGAGAAATGTTTACGGATGAAGATATCCGTACAGCGGCAAAAGTATGCGTCATTGGTAAAACCATTGTAGACAACCTGTTCCCCGACGGACAAGACCCGATTGGAAAGATTATCCGCTGCAACCAGGTTCCCCTCCGTGTCATCGGGGTGCTCAAATCAAAAGGATACAACTCCATGGGTATGGACCAGGATGACGTGGTACTGGCTCCTTACAGCACGGTAATGAAACGTCTGCTGGCCCAGACCTACCTGAGTGGTATCTTTGCCTCCGCTCTGACGGAAGACATGACGGAAGAAGCCGTAGACGAAATCACCACTATCTTACGCCGTGAACATAAACTGAAAGAAACAGACGATGATGATTTCACTATCCGTACGCAGCAGGAACTCAGTTCCATGCTGAATACCACTACCGATTTGATGACCACCTTGCTGGCCTGCATCGCAGGAATCTCTTTGGTGGTAGGAGGTATCGGTATCATGAACATCATGTATGTCAGTGTCACCGAACGTACCCGTGAAATCGGCCTTCGTATGTCTGTGGGTGCAAGAGGAGTAGACATCCTGTCACAATTCCTGATAGAATCCATCCTAATCAGTATCACAGGGGGACTGATTGGAGTAATTTTGGGCTGTGGAGCCAGCTTCGTCATCAAGACAGTCGCCCACTGGCCTGTATTCATCCAGCCATGGAGTGTATTGCTGTCATTCGCAGTATGTACCCTTACCGGTGTGTTCTTCGGATGGTATCCGGCAAAGAAAGCAGCCGATCTGGATCCGATTGAAGCACTGCGTTATGAATAAAAAAATAACGGAACTACTTTGTTCTTCATAACTTTGGTTTCCTGTCCGGCCGTCTATCTCTGCAGTAATATTTCAAAGTATTTGCTGCGTGTGACGGCCGGACTTTTCTTAAAAAATCATATCTTTGCTTTAAATCAATCTAATATGGTGCATATAACCCACAACAAACATCGCTTACTGGAATTAATCATCCACACAATATGCTGGGGATTATTTTTCGGATTTCCGCTGTTTTTTACCCAACACGACAACGGAAACATCGACTGGAAAGAATTTATCAACCATTCTGGAGTATCACTTGCCTTTTTTATCATTTTTTACGTCAACTATCTGGTTCTGATTCCTAGAATACTCTTCAAAGAACATATCGGACGTTTCATTTTCCTGAACATCCTTCTTATTCTTGTGGCCTCTATCGGACTACGCTACTGGCACAACCTGATTGCATTTCCACCTCCCGTACGCCCGCGATCCTACCTGCCTCCCCGATACATATTTTACATAAGAGACATGACCAGCATGATTTTTATGGTAGGATTGAGTGTGGCCATCCGAATGAGCCTTCGTTGGAGTGCGACAGAACTGGCACGCCGGGAAGCAGTGAAAAGCCGTACGGAAGCAGAACTCAAGAACCTCCGCAACCAGCTGAATCCACATTTCTTGCTGAATACCCTGAACAACATCTATGCACTCACCGCATTCGATACGGACAAGGCACAACAAGCCATCCAGGAACTCAGTAAGCTGTTACGATACGTGTTATACGACAATCAGGAAAATTTTGTTCCCCTCACCAAAGAAGTGGAGTTCATACGAAACTACATCGAACTGATGCGTATCCGAGTTTCCTCCCAAGTGAAAATCAACACTCATTTTCAAATCCATCCGAACAGTCAGAGTCCTGTGGCTCCCTTGTTATTCATTTCACTGATAGAAAATGCGTTCAAACACGGAGTATCTCCCACAGAATCCAGCTTCATTGACATTACATTGATTGAAAAAGAGAACAAAATCCACTGTATAATACGCAACAGCAACTACCCTAAAAGTTCCACCGATAAAAGTGGATCAGGTATCGGACTGGAACAAGTACACAAAAGGCTGGAACTTTTGTATGCCGGACATTACGAATGGCAACATCAGGTCAGTCCCGACCAAAAAGAATACAGTTCGATTTTGACAATTGATATTCCAGACACTAATCTAAAAAAAGAAATACCATGACAATCAAATGCGCCATTATTGATGATGAACCTTTAGCACTCGGATTACTGGAAAGTTATGTAAAGAAGACTCCTTCGCTGGAACTATGCGGAGCATATTCCAGTGCCATTCAAGCCATGGATCTACTGAACGGACATCCGGTAGACTTGATTTTTCTGGACATCCAGATGCCGGAACTGAACGGACTAGAGTTCTCCAAAATAATTCCGAACAATACACGCATCATCTTCACAACTGCCTTCGGACAATATGCATTGGACGGTTACAAGGTAAATGCCCTTGACTATCTGCTCAAACCTATCAGCTATACAGATTTCATGACAGCCGTAAATAAAGCCATCCAGTGGTTTGAACTCTGTCAGAAGGCTGAGAATGCACCAGAAGAAGTACAGTCTTCCGAGGATTTGAAATATATTTACGTAAAAAGTGACTATAAACTGATTCAAATTGAACTGGATAAGATTCTATACATAGAAGGACTCAAAGATTACATTAAAATTCACTTAGAAGACAATCCTCGCCCTATCCTCTCACTAGTCAGTATGAAAATGATGGAAGACAAACTGCCGGCCAACCGCTTCATACGGATTCACCGGTCTTTCATTGTGCAAAAGCAAAAAATAAAAATTATAGAAAAAGGCAGAATTGTTTTCGGGAAGGAATACATTCCGATATCTGACAGCTATAAACAGGAGCTCCAAAATTATGTTAATAAACATACTATTTGAAAATCTGTTGTATTTTCAACATTTTTTTCTGAAACAATCCAATTTTTTACTGATTTTCTTTGGCTACAAACAATCTAAACCCTATATTTGTAGCGTACATAATAAAAGCGGAAGTTGTGAAACTTCCTTTAGAATAGTTTAGTTAAGTCTAGTTTAGTTTTTGTGTTGTGATACTCCTGCTGAAAGTGTTCAGCGAGAGTATCTTTTTTATTGTCAAAAAAACACCTGATTCAATTCAAAAACAGGTTTATTAACAGATATCCCTACAAAAGTTGTTAAAAAAAAACAACAACCCTAGAGTGTATATTTTTACAATTTGTATAAAAATTTCAAGGAATAGCAATCAATTTATGGATTTGCAAACTCAAACGCCAGACAGGATGTTCCTTTATATAATCCACCACTTCTGATGTATTCATGCAAGAACAAGGCTGTAAGTAATAGGCAGAAGCTGGTATCTCTAAATAGGACTCTAGTTGCTGCCCTTGATAGACTACTTTTATTTCATTAACCTTCTGTACACGCAACTGTGTACCCTGTTTAGGCGAACAAGTCACCCAATCAATACCATCAGGAAGTACACAAGTTCCATTTGTTTCTATGCAAACATATTTTCCTACCGAATGTAAGGCAGCAACCAGCTGATCATCTACCCACAAGCCCGGTTCGCCCCCCGTCAAAATCACCATCCGACAAGGATAACTCCTCACCGCAGCCAAAATCTCTTCATCCGACATCATCCTCCCCTGCTCATGCTGTGTGTCACAAAAATCACACCGCAAGTTACATCCAGAGAAACGGACAAAAACTGCAGGTGTACCCACATAAAAACCTTCACCCTGAAGGCTGTAAAAAATCTCATTAATCTTTTTCATAAATTACGGTGTTTCCTTCCGATTCACAGACTTCTACTTTCACACAATAAGGCACACGTTCACAAATCCACCGAGCTATATTTTCAGCAGTCGGATTACAAGGTAACACATCATTCAAATTTTGATGATCCAATTGCCCTTTTACTACCTCTTTAATATGAGTAAAATCCACGACCATGCCATCCGCATTCAACTCTGCCGACTGACAATAAACTGTAACTATCCAATTGTGACCATGCAGGTTCTCACACTTACTTTCATAGGAAAGTTCCAGACAATGAGAAGCCGAAATCTCCATCCGCTTAATAACTGTATACATAACAATTTGATTTTTAAAAGATTAAAAACTCCGCATTTAATGTCACCTCAATGCAACTACAAAGGTAAAAAGAATTATCACACAGAAAAAATTCATGTACAAAGATTTACACGACCATCAAATCTCACAATTTTTAATAAAATCCACAACAAATATTTTTGAAATTCCAATCAATACAGTATATTTGTATATACTTTTTTGATATACGAATGACGGAAGAGGACAAAAAACTGTTGCATACTTTCGAAGGTAAGTTAAGACAATTGCTGTTTCTTTATGAGGGAGTGAAAAAAGAGAACCTTTCATTAAGAACAGAAATTGATGCTAAAAATACTGAAATCAATGAGTTAAAAAACAGTTGGAAAGAATTGGAGACCAAATATATCAATTTGAAAAACGCCCGTATCCTCAGTATCAACGACAACGACCTCCGCGATACGAAACAAAGGCTGGCGAAACTTGTGCGTGAAGTCGATAAATGCATCGCTTTGCTGAATGAATAAGACAAAACGGTAAAGTATATACTTTTATGGACGAAAAAAAAAGATTTAATCTACTAATTGACAATGAACGTTACCCTGTATCCATATTCCCTACGGAAGAAGAGGGCTATCGGGAAGCTGCCAAACAGATTAACTATAAACTGAATAAATACCGTAGTGCATTTCCGGAATTCAATAGCATACAGCATTGGAAGATGGTCGCACTTGATTTAGCGTATGAGAATACAACCATGAAAGACCGGAATGACACCCGGCCATACATGGAAAAACTAAAAGAATTGAATGAGGATATTGAAAGATGTATCCAAGAAAGTCAAAATAAAGGTTTATAGACATAGAGAAACTTATATTTTATAGCAAATTTCACGCATAAGCTTTATCCGAAGGGTTCCAACGGAGAAGTTTATGCGTTTTTATTTATATATTTAAATTAATTATAATGTTGACGACAGTAATACTAGCGATTGTGGCCTTCCTGGTGGGAGGTACATTGTCGTATGGATTCTTTAAGTATGGCTTAAAGACGAAATATGACACTATTATCAAAGAAGCCGAAACAGAGGCCGAAGTTATCAAGAAAAACAAACTTCTGGAAGTAAAAGAAAAATTCCTGAACAAAAAGGCTGACCTAGAGAAAGAGGTAGCCCAACGAAATCAAAAAATTCAACAAGCCGAAAACAAGTTGAAGCAGCGTGAAATGGTACTCAACCAAAAGAACGAAGAACTTCAACGTAAACGTAATGAAACTGAGGCTATCAAAGAAAACTTGGACGCACAGCTAGTAATTATCGAAAAGAAAAAAGAAGAACTGGACAATCTGCAGTCACAGGAACGGGAAAAGCTGGAAACAATTTCCGGACTCTCTGCAGAAGAAGCAAAAGAACGTTTAGTAGAATCATTAAAAGAAGAAGCGAAAACGCAGGCACAGTCTTACATCAATGACATCATGGACGATGCCAAGCTTACTGCCAACCGCGAAGCTAAGCGTATTGTTATCCAGTCTATCCAGCGAGTGGCAACTGAAACTGCCATTGAAAATTCTGTCACCGTATTCCATATCGAATCAGACGAAATCAAGGGACGCATCATTGGACGTGAAGGACGTAACATCCGTGCCTTGGAAGCTGCCACAGGTGTAGAAATTGTAGTGGATGACACTCCGGAAGCCATCGTTCTTTCTGCCTTCGACCCGGTTCGCCGTGAAATTGCTCGTCTGGCTTTGCACCAACTGGTAACTGACGGACGTATCCACCCGGCCCGTATCGAAGAAGTAGTAGCCAAAGTACGCAAGCAAGTAGAAGACGAAATTATTGAAACAGGTAAACGTACTACCATCGACTTAGGTATCCACGGTCTGCATCCGGAACTGATTCGTATCATCGGTAAGATGAAATACCGTTCTTCCTACGGACAAAACTTATTACAACATGCACGTGAAACCGCCAACTTATGCGCCGTAATGGCTTCCGAACTAGGATTAAATCCGAAGAAAGCCAAACGTGCTGGTCTGTTGCACGATATCGGTAAAGTACCCGATGAAGAACCGGAATTGCCACATGCATTGCTAGGTATGAAACTGGCTGAAAAATACAAAGAAAAAGCGGATATCTGCAATGCTATCGGTGCACACCACGATGAAGTGGAAATGACCAGCCTTCTGGCACCTATCGTCCAGGTCTGTGATGCCATCTCTGGAGCTCGTCCGGGAGCACGCCGCGAAATCGTAGAAGCTTACATCAAGCGTTTGAATGACCTTGAACAGCTGGCTATGTCTTATCCAGGTGTAACCAAGACTTATGCTATCCAAGCAGGACGTGAACTCCGTGTGATTGTAGGTGCAGACAAGATTGATGACAAACAGACGGAAAGTCTGTCAACCGAAATAGCCAAGAAGATTCAAGATGAAATGACCTACCCAGGACAAGTAAAAATCACGGTTATCCGTGAAACCCGTGCAGTCAGCTTCGCGAAATAAAATCCATAAAAAAATCCGGAATGTGAGAATTCCGGATTTTTTATTTATTCATCTCAACAGGTTCATTCTTTTTCTCCTTCCAACAAGGGCATCAACACCTTTTCGGCACATGCGTAGCCTTCTTCATACAACTCGGTTAACTTCTTCACATCCTTTTCTATCCGATTCACCACGACCTTCTTTTCCGGACGAATAGCAATGATACGTCCCTCATCTTCCAGCTTTTCCACTAGCTCCAGCTGCTCATTATATACCGCACACCGCCTACTAAGCAACAATCTCAAACGCGGATAACGACGATAAATAAATCGAGGCACCCGAATGTCCTTTTCCGACTTACGATACCCTCTGTTACGGGTCAGGACCACGACATTCTGCAAATACCCCTGCGAAATCGCACGCAAAACCGGAATGGAATCCACAATTCCTCCATCCAGCATCGGGCGTCCATCCACGTACGCAATAGGACAAACGTATGGCAGACTGCTGGAAGCCTTGGCGATATCAACCAGACGTTCCCGGTCCCGTCCTTTCTTCTCTTCCAAATAGCAGGCTCTTCCTGTCACACAATTGGTTGTCACCATCTCAAACCGCGCCGGATTATCAAAATATGCCTCATAATCGAAAGGTAAAATTTGACTTGGAAACAAGTCATAAAGCAAATGCTGATCCAGAATACTATGCTGATACCATAAATACTTTAATCCGATATAATGATATTTGTCCAGCATATCAATATTACTGAACTTGGCGCGCCCACGCTGATGAGACATATACGACAAGCCGTTGCAAGCCCCTGCAGAAACACCTATTACATAAGGAAATTCTAACTTATGATCCATCATGAAATCCAGAACTCCGCACGTGAACACACCGCGCATGCCTCCACCTTCAAGAACTAATCCAGTTTTTTCAAAGTCCAGTTTCATACTCCGTCTTTTTAAAGTAACCTTGGAATTGCAAATATATGTTTTTCCAATACATTACAGCCATTTTTTCTATTTTATTTACTACATTTGCAACATTATTTTCACACATGTGATATTAAAATGTAATGAATATGTTTGATTCTCTTACTTATCAGAAGCGCCGAAAAGCTCTACGGGAAAAGATGGGCAACGGTATTATTCTCATTTTAGGCAACAACGAAGCACCTGCCAATTATCCAGACAACACATACAAGTTCCGCCAAGACAGTTCATTTGTCTACTTCTTTGGACATTCACACCCTGGATATGCCGGTATCCTCGATATTGACAATGGAACGGATTATTTCTTTGGAGATGATGTAGACATGGACGACATTATCTGGATGGGGCCTCAACCCAGTGTAAAAGAATTGGCAGCTCAGGTAGGAGTAGAAAAAAGCTACCCTTTCGATAAACTGAAAGAAATGGTAGGAAATGCTATAGCGCAACGAAGAAAAATCCATTTCCTCCCTCCCTACCGATATGACAACATGCAACTACTTGAAGATTTGACAGGCATCCGGGCCTCCATGACGCCCAAACATGCCTCTCTCGAGCTCATTAAAGCGGTTATTTCTTTACGAGCTGTAAAAGAAGACTGTGAAATAGCTGAAATTGACAAAGCCTGCAATGTAGGATATGAAATGCACACAGCCGCCATGCGCTTGTGCAAACCTGGTGTATCAGAACAATACATAGCCGGTGTACTCGACGGTATTGCGTCTTCCTACGGACGAATGGTTTCATTTGCCACCATCCTGACTCAAAACGGTCAGACACTTCACAACCATGACCACAGTCACATTCTACAGGAAGGACGAATGATGCTGACAGATGCGGGTGCCGAACTGATGAATTATTACTGCTCTGACCACACACGTACTATCCCGGTCGGTGGAAAATTCACCAACCTACAACGTGATGTTTACGGTATCGTATTAGCCTGCCATGACAAAGCGCTCGAGCTGGCACGCCCGGGAATAACCTACAAATCTGTACACTTGGAGGTTTGCAAAGTACTGGCCAACGGTCTAAAGAATTTGGGACTGATGAAGGGAAATACAGAAGATGCCGTAGCCGCAGGAGCACATGCCCTATTCCTTCCCCACGGACTGGGACACATGATGGGACTGGATGTACACGATATGGAAGACTTAGGCCAATGTTATGTAGGCTATGACGAAGAGGTACAACCTTCAACCCAATTCGGTCTGGCTTCTCTTCGCATGGGAAGAAAACTGCAAAAAGGATTTGTCATTACTGACGAACCGGGTTGTTATTTCATTCCAGCACTCATCGACAAATGGAAAGCAGAAAAACTACATACTGATTTCCTGAACTTCGATGAAATTGAAAAATACAAAGATTTCGGAGGTATCCGCCTGGAAGACGATATCCTAATTACGGAAAATGGTTCCAGGTTTTTAGGCGAAAAACATATTCCTATCACCTTCGACGAAGTGGAAGCCATCATGAATGAATAAATTATTTTTTAACTCTATAATATTTTATCTTAAACAATGAACAAACTGATTTTATTGGCCGCAGTGGGACTTTGCTTTGGAAGTATTTATGCCAAAAGCCCCAAGAAAAATAAAGCGGAAGAAGGATTCATTTTCACGACTGTAAAAGAAAACCCTATCACTTCCATAAAGAACCAGAACCAGTCGAGTACGTGCTGGTCTTTCTCTAGCATTGGTTTCCTAGAGTCTGAACTGCTCCGCACAGGAAAAGGAGAATTCGACTTGTCTGAAATGTTCGTCGTACACAAAACAATGGAAGACCGTGCCGTAAACTATGTGCGTTATCACGGTGACGCTTCATTCTCTCCGGGCGGAAGCTTTGAAGATATCGTATATTGCTACAAGAACTATGGTATGGTGCCGCAAGATATCATGCCGGGTATCGAATACGGAGATTCTCTCCCGAATCACAACGAACTAGACGCAGTAGCCGGTGCTTACGTAGAAGCAATTGGAAAAGGCAAACAGAATAGACTGACCCCAGTTTGGAAAAAGGGAGTAACTGCCATTTACGACACCTATCTGGGAGAATGTCCGAAAGAATTTACCTATAAAGGTAAGACTTATACGCCGAGAACCTTTGCGGATGAAGTGCTGGGACTGAACATGGACGATTATGTATCCCTGACTTCATACACCCACCATCCTTTCTATCAGCCGTTCAGCATTGAAGTACAGGATAACTGGCGCAATGCCTTATCATACAATCTGCCGATTGAAGAACTGATGGAAGTAATGGACAACGCTATCAACAACGGATACACTTTTGCTTGGGGAGCAGACGTCAGTGAGGAAGGATTCACTCGCGACGGTATTGCAGTATGCCCAAATGTTGAAAAAGGTGCAGAACTGACAGGTTCAGATATGGCACACTGGTTGGGATTAAGCAAGTCAGACAAACGTAAAGAACTGACTAGTAAACCGCTTCCTGAAATTGAAGTGACACAGGAAATGCGACAAACTGCTTTCGACAACTGGGAAACTACAGATGACCACGGTATGCTTATCTACGGTATCGCCAAAGACCAGAATGGAAAAGAATACTACATGGTGAAAAATTCATGGGGATTAAGCGGAAAATACAAAGGTATTTGGTATGCATCTAAAACATTCGTCAAATACAAAACCATGAATATTCTGGTCAACAAAAAAGCAATCCCTGCAGACATCGCAAAAAAATTAGGATTCTAAAAACTTAGTATATAGACTAATTATAAATAATAAGCGGCTCATTCCATAAATTTAAGATGGAATGAGCCGCTTTTTTCTTTCTTTTTACTAATTTTACGGATTGAAGTGGGAAATAGGTACCTTATTCCTGCTAAAAGATTCCTCTTTAGAAAGAAATTACATCATATTCCATGCTTGTCAATACCATACAAGCTCAAAGAAGAATCTTATGTGAAGAAGAAAAAAGAAAAAATATATATAAATGAACTATAAATGGAACTATCAACCTCCAACACTTCAAGAAAGAGAAGCAGCTAGAGCCCTCTCCAGAGAAATAGGCATCAGTCCCATCTTGTGCAAATTACTACAAGAAAGAGGAATACATACAGCCGCTGAAGCCAAGCGTTTCTTCCGCCCTCAGCTAAACGACTTGCACGATCCGTTTCTGATGAAAGATATGGACACAGCGGTAGAACGGCTCAATCTGGCCATGGGACGCAAGGAGAGAATTCTAGTGTATGGAGACTATGACGTGGACGGAACTACAGCCGTCGCACTGGTTTTTAAGTTTTTGCAACAGTTCTACTCGAACATCGACTATTACATCCCCGACAGATACAATGAAGGGTATGGCGTATCGAAAAAAGGAGTAGACTATGCGTATGAAACAGGAGTCAAACTGGTCATCGTACTAGATTGTGGCATAAAAGCAGTAGAAGAAATCAGTTATGCCAAGGAGAAAGGTATTGACTTTATTATCTGTGACCATCACGTGCCCGATGAAGTCCTTCCGCCCGCCGTTGCCATTCTGAATGCCAAACGGTTTGATTCTACCTATCCCTACGAACATCTTTCCGGATGTGGAGTAGGCTTTAAATTCATGCAGGCCTTTGCCCAAAACAATGGCATCGAATTTCATCAGCTGACTCCTCTGCTCGACTTGGTGGCCGTAAGCATCGCTTCCGACATTGTGCCCATCATGGGAGAAAACCGTATCTTGGCCTATCATGGCCTCCGGCAGCTTAATGCCAACCCCAGTATCGGCCTGAAAGCCATCATTGACGTGTGCGGACTGGCCGAAAGAGAGATTACGATGAGTGATATCGTATTCAAAATCGGACCACGTATCAATGCCTCCGGACGTATCCAAAACGGGAAAGAGGCTGTCGACCTCTTGATAGAAAAGGATTTCGCCTCCGCACTGAAGAAAGCCAACCGCATCAACAGCTACAATGAGACCAGAAAGGATTTGGATAAAAGCATGACGGAAGAAGCCAACAAAATTGTGGACAACCTGTCCGACCTGTCTGAAAGAAGGTCAATTGTCATCTTCAATGAAGACTGGCACAAGGGCGTCATCGGTATCGTAGCTTCCCGACTAACGGAAATCTACTACCGCCCAGCTGTGGTACTGACACGTACAGACAATCTGGCTACAGGTTCTGCACGTTCCGTATCGGGTTTCGACGTATATAAAGCCATTGAATATTGCCGCGATTTATTGGAAAACTTTGGCGGACATACCTATGCCGCCGGACTCTCCATGAAAGTGGAAAATGTGCCGGAATTTACGCGTCGGTTTGAAGAATATGTCACCAACCACATTCTTCCGGAACAGACCAATGCCACCATTCAGATTGATGCACAGCTGGATTTCAGAGACATCACTCCGAAGTTTTTCTTCGACCTGAAGAAGTTCAATCCGTTTGGCCCGGAAAACCACAAACCTATCTTTGCCACACTGAACGTGTATGATTACGGCACCAGCAAGGTGGTAGGCAGAGACCAGGAACACATCAAGCTGGAGCTAGTAGACAACAAATCGAACAACGTCATGAATGGCATCGCTTTCGGTCAAAGTTCACAAGTCCGCTACATAAAGACCAAGCAATCGTTCAACATCTGCTATACTATCGAGGAAAATACCCATAAACGAGGAGAAATCCAGTTGCAGATTGAAGACATCAAGCCGAGTCGAAGTTAGGAATCTATGACCGACTATCTGAAAATCCTGAAACAATACTGGGGATACGACCACTTCCGAGGCATACAGGAAGACATCATCCGCAGCGTAGGCGAAGGCAAGGACACTTTGGGGCTTATGCCCACAGGTGGAGGTAAATCCATTACTTTTCAGGTGCCAGCCCTCGCTCAGGAAGGATTATGTCTGGTCATTACCCCCCTGATTGCCCTGATGAAAGACCAGGTAAGAAATCTGCGTGAACGGGGCATCAAGGCTACTGCCGTTTATTCTGGCATGACGCGGGAAGAGATTCTGATTGCATTGGAAAACTGCATTTTCGGCAACTATAAATTTCTTTACATCTCACCGGAAAGACTGGGTACCGAAATATTTCAAATCAAGCTTCGCAGCATGCACGTGAGCCTCATCACCGTGGATGAATCCCATTGCATCTCACAATGGGGATACGATTTCCGCCCTGCTTACCTGAAAATAGCCAAGATACGCCAACTACTTCCTGGAGTTCCTGTCATTGCCCTGACTGCCACAGCCACTCCGGAAGTGGTCAAGGACATTCAGGAAAAACTCCAGTTCCGCCAAGAGAATGTATTCCACATGAGTTTCGAGCGGAAGAATCTGGCCTATATCGTTCGACACACGGAAGATAAGGAAGGCGAAATGTTGCACATCCTGCAACGGGTAAATGGCTCCAGCATCATCTATACACGTAACCGAAGAAAAACCAAAGAAATAGCCCAATTTCTGAACCGGAACCACATCACAGCCACGTTCTACCATGCCGGACTCAGCGATGAGACCAAAGACCTACGCCAAAAGTCATGGCTGAAAGGGGAATATCGTGTCATGGTGGCAACCAATGCTTTCGGTATGGGAATTGATAAGCCCGATGTACGTCTGGTGATTCATGCCGATGTGCCCGACTCCCCCGAGGCATATTTTCAGGAGGCTGGACGAGCCGGAAGAGACGGCATGAAGGCGTATGCCGTGCTGTTGTTCTGCCCTCGCGACAAGATTACCCTCAAACAACGTATCAGTGACACTTTCCCTGAAAAGGACTATATCCGAAAAGTGTACGAAGACATCAATTTCTACTACCAGATGGCCATGGGAGACGGATTGGGCTGTACCTTCGCCTTCAACTTGGATGAATTCTGCCACAATTTCAAGCATTTCCCTGTACAGACCGACAGTGCGCTGAAAATCCTGACACGTGCCGGCTATCTGGAATATACCGATGAACAGGACAATGCCTCCCGAATCATGTTCACCCTCACCAAAGAAGAACTGTACCGCATTCATGAACAAAATGCAGATACGGAAAAGCTGATTCGCATTTTACTACGGACCTATACCGGGCTTTTCACCGATTATGCGTATATTAATGAAGAGCTACTATCCAAACGTTCCGGATTGAGCAGGCCCCAAATCTATGAAACCTTGCTCTTTCTGACCCGACAGCACATCTTGCACTACATTCCCGGAAAAAAAACTCCCTATATCATTTACACCCGTGAACGACAGGAGACTGACCATATCTACTTGAGCAAGGAAGTGTATGAGGAACGAAAAGAAAGCTATCGCCGACGAATAGAGGCCATGATAGAATATGCTGAGAGTGAAAACAATTGCCGAAGCCGCATGCTGCTTCATTATTTCGGCGAAAAGAACGAGCACAACTGCGGACAATGCGATGTATGCCTGCAGCACCATCACTCCGGACTGAAACAAAGCCAGTTTGACGAAATCAGTCGCCAGATACGTGCCTTACTGAAAACCTCTCCTCTTTCTCCGCAAGAGCTCAAAGCCCAAATCCAAGCACCGGAGGAACAAGTGAGTAAAGTCATAGCCTATCTTCTGGCGGAAGAAATCATCCGTCAGGAAAATGGCCGACTTCTCCTTTAAGTGAGTTTATATTAGTCAAATATTTTACCATTCTAAAAAAAGGTGTATCTTTGCCGGAAAACACCAAAAAACTTGATTCACATGGAAGAAGGAGGAGAATTCCGGGAACTCATGATACAGATTTTCCGCACCCGCATGGCGTTCCGACGTGCCATGCAACGTACACTAAAAGCCAATCATGCAGGAATCACTTTCGAGATGCTTCAAGTACTGAGCAGTCTTTGGCATGAACAAGGTATCACCCAGCAGGCACTGGCAGAGCGAACCGCTAAAGACAAGGCCTGCCTGACCAACCTGATGAACAATCTGGAGAAAAAAGGATATGTCTATCGCAAGGAGGATGCAAGTGACCGCCGAAACAAGCTAGTATATCTTACTCCGGAAGGAGAAAAACTGAAAGAACAAATCCGTCCAATCCTCAATTTAGTATATGCCGATGCCGAGCATATCTTATCTACCGAACGAACCGGAAATATTTTATCTGAACTAAAAACAGTGCAAAATGTTCTTGAAGATTTCTAGCACCTTACGAATCCTGCTTTTCATCGGAAATCTCTTTCTTATCCTCCCAGCCATGGCCCAACAAGATTCACTGTTCCTATCCGTAGAACAGCTTTTTGAATCAGGAGTAAAAAGCAGCCTGCGCTTACAAGCCGACAGCCTGAAAGAGAGAATGGCTTATGAACGGAAGCGCCATGCCCAAACGGCCTTGCTCCCCGACCTGGAAATCGGTCTCAAAGGAGGGGTTATCGGACAACCTGTGGTCTTTCAGGAAGGGCTTTCCCATCCTACCTATCCGGACACTCCCGACTGGTCACAAAACTATACGGTCGACTTCAACCAACCACTGTATCAGGGAGGGAAAATCCGCTGTTCCATCCGTAAGGCAGATATTGAAAAAGAAATTGCAGGCTTGCAACGATTGAGCAATCAAGCTGACATCAAACTGGGATTACTCAACCAATACTTGAATCTCTTTACTCTGTTCAAGCAACACATCGTGCTTACCCGTAACATCGAAGAGTCGCTTCGACGTTTACAGGACATACGGCAGATGAAGAAAGAAGGACTTATCACCAACAACGACGTGCTGCGCAGTGAGATGCAACTCACCAACGACCGACTTTCTCTGCAAGAAACAGAGAACAGTATCCTCATCGTATCCCAACAACTGAACCTGCTGCTGGGAAATTCCGAAAACCGTATAATAAAGCCCGACACCACATTGCTGCAGAAAGCGACTCCCCTGGAAAGTTACGAAGCCTATCTCCTGTCGGCTTACGACCAGGCCCCAGACATGAAACTGCTGCAAAAAGAAACCGAACTGGCCCAGAACCAAATACAGATGGATCGCGCCTCCCGCAAGCCCAATGTCAACCTGTACGCATCCAACACTCTGGCACGCCCCATCACCCGTACCATGACCGACTTGTATAACAACAACTGGAACGTCGGACTTTCGGTTTCCTATCCCCTCTCGTCTTTATTCAAGTCCGACCATAAAATCAAGGAAAGCCAGTTGCAGATGTCCGTGCAAAAGAAAGAAGAGGAACTGAAAAAGCAACAGCTCCAGATGGATATTTACAATGCAATTCTCCGCCACAAAGAAGCCTTGCAGCAGGCTGACGCCTGGAAACTCTCCGTCCGTCAGGCACAGGAAAACTATCGTATCATGCAGAACCGTTACATGAACCAACTGGCCATACTGACCGATTTGCTGGATGCCAACTCTGTCTTGCTCAACGCCGAGCTCCAGCTGACAGCCTCACGCACACGAATCATTTACACTTATTACCAACTGCAGAAAGTCTGCGGAAGATTATAACCCATTCAATCCTACAGAATATGACACTAAAAGATACTCATAGCAAACTACGGAAGAGAAGACTGCAGAATATCATTCTCAACTTACTTTGCATACTGATTGCCGGCTCCGGACTGGTATGGGTGGGCAACTACTTCTGGAAATACATTCATTATGAAATCACGAACGATGCATTCATCGACCAGTATGTAGCCCCCTTGAACATACGCGCTTCGGGCTACATCAAGGAAGTCCGCTTCAAGGAACATCAATATGTACATCAAGGAGATACGCTGCTGATACTGGACAACCGCGAATATCAGATAAAGGTCAAGGAGGCCGAAGCAGCCCTGCTGGATGTGCAAGGTTCACGCGACGTACTACATTCCGGCATAGAGACTTCACAAACCAACGTGGCAGTGCAGGAAGCCAACATTGCCGAAGCAAAAGCCAAACTGTGGCAACTGGAGCAGGATTATCACCGCTTTGCCCGTCTGTTGCAGGAAGAATCGGTCCCCGAACAGCAGTACGAACAGGCAAAAGCCTCTTATGAGGCCGCAAAAGCCCGCTACCAAGCCCTGCTGGCACAACATAAGGCTGCACAATCACAGTTCACAGAAACCAGCAAAAAAACCACCAGTGCCGAAGCGGCCATCCTGCGCAAGGAAGCCGACCTGGATTTGGCCAAGCTGAATCTTTCTTATACCGTACTCACTGCGCCATACGACGGATACATGGGACGCAGAACCCTTGAACCCGGACAGTTCGTACAAGCCGGGCAAACCATCTCCTATCTGGTCCGAAACACAGACAAATGGGTGACAGCCAACTATAAGGAAACCCAGATTGTCCACATCCACATTGGTCAGGAAGTACGCATCAAGGTCGATGCCTTTCCCGGAAAAGTTTTCCATGGGACGGTGACAGCCATCTCAGAAGCGACCGGATCCAAATACTCGCTGGTGCCTACTGACAATTCTGCCGGAAATTTCGTGAAGGTACAGCAGCGAATTCCCGTGAGAATAGACCTGAAAGACATTTCTCCTGAAGAAATGAGCGAATTGAGAGCCGGTATGATGGTAGAAACAGAAGCCTTACGCAAATGATGACCATGCAACAACTGGACGTTCCCGTACGTCAATGGGTTCCCGACTGGCTCGGAATGATATGCATCTTCACCATCATCCTGCCTGTCACCATGCTGAACGGTTCCTACACCGGAAGCATGCTTGAAGTGTCCAACACATTGGGCACCCACACTGAAGACATCACCATGGGGTATTATGCCGCTTCGGCCGGAATGGCTGTGGCCTATCCCATTGTCCCCAAAGTGCTCGATGCCCTTTCCTCCAAGTTCCTGTTGCTGACCGACCTGACCCTGCAATTCTTTCTCAGCTGGATATGTGCCCGTTCGCAAAACATCGACCTGGTCATTATCTGCAGCTTCTTCATCGGCTTTCTGAAAGGTTTCCTCATGCTCTGGTTCATCCGAAGGGCCACCAAGATTTTCAGTCCCAAGAACGTACGAAGCGAGTTTTATTCTTATTTTTATCCGCTGGTGTTTGCCGGAGGACAGGTATCCATGGTACTCACTGCCGAACTGGCTTACCATTATAACTGGCAGTATATGTACTACTTCATGATGCTGCTCCTCATGACCACCATCCTGATAGTAATTATCTGTTTCCGGCACGACCGCCCGTTGAAGCCCATACCGCTCTCCGAACTTCATCTGCGCGAGATGCTGGTCATTGCCACCGGACTCCTGATGCTTGTCTATGTCATCAACTATGGGAAAGTGCTCGACTGGACTTCCTCTTTCAAAATCCGGCTCTATATCGTCATTGCTCCCATCCTAATTGCCTTTTTCATCTGGCAGCAATACCACTCCAAACATCCCTTTGTCAGTTTGGCTCCATTGTATCAGCCCAAAGCCATTGTAGGCTATCTGTATATGATGCTGGTCATGTTTTTCAGTACCTCCACCACCCTGCTCACCAACTATATGACAAGCATCCTGAAGGTAGACAGCACACACACTTATCTGCTCTATGGCTACCTGTTACCAGGTTATGCCCTGGGGGCTTTCATCTGTTTCTGGTGGTTCCGCTGGCAACGGTGGCGTTTCCGTTTTCTGATTGCCGGAGGAATGGGATGCTTTGCCGCCTTCTTCGGCATCCTGTATTTCACCGTATCCCCCGACAGCACCTACGAGATGCTTTTCCTCCCTGTGTTTCTGCGAGGGCTTGGCATGCTGGTATTAATCATCGCCTTTGCCTTGTTTGCCGTAGAAGAACTCAATCCCAAATACCTGCTGGCCAATGCCTTTTTCCTGATTTCCTTCCGGTCAGTGCTGGCCCCCATTCTGGCTACCTCTTTTTATAGCAACGCACTCTATCGGATGGAACAGAAATACTTGCATTCCTTGTCGGAAACCGTCAGCCAGACCGATCCACTGGCCGCCAGCCAGTTCAACCAGTCACTCAATCAATATCTTTCACAAGGACACGAATATACCGAAGCCACCCAGATGGCAACCCAAACACTCTATGCCACTTTGCAACAACAAAGCCTCCTGCTTTCGCTCAAACATATACTAGGCTATCTGTTTGTCATCACCTTGGTCATCGCCATCGTTTCACGCTTCATCCCCTTCCACAAGACTATTCGTGTGAGATATGCCAAAACCGGGGATGATATGGTATAAAACGGCATAAAAAAACAGCGGAAAGAAAAATCCTTCCGCTGTTTTTATAAAAAATTTCATCAGAATTCAATAATCAATGACTTGCGAGGAGAAACCACAAGATTCTTAGTCAAATCGATTCTCTTCCCGCTCGATACATCTCTACCTTCTTTAGAATCCTTAGTCAAGACAGTATAGTACTCAGCAGCCAATGTCTGCTCATCACTCGTACTATTCAGCACAATCATTTCAGTTTTTCCGTCATGTACATGAGAATACATATATATTCCTCGCTGAGGAATATGATACTTCACTGTTCTGTTTTCTGCCATATACGTTGTTTAGTTTAATTTTGCGAGGCAAATATATGCATTTAAAACATAATTTTTAAACATAACAGCGAAAATTTTAATGTATTTATTCTTTTTTCATGACATAAATCAACTTTAATAGACTTCTACCTTCGCAGCCAGTGACTTACATTTGTCACGAAGTGCATCCAGGTCTCCGTCGTTCTTGTCATAACAAACCACAACTCCCATACGGCGGTTCAGGCGAGTGGTCGGTTTGCCAAAGATACGGAGATAGGTATTCGGCTGAGAACAAACCAGTTCCTCACCTCTGTACTGCGGAGCTTTCTGGCTGGCAATCGGAGAAAGAATCACTGCACTTGCACCAATGTGTTCCTGCGTAATACCCGGAATCGGCAGCCCCAGTACCGCATACAGATGCAATTCAAACTCATTCAAGTTCTGCGTATTGGCCAAAGTTACCATACCCGTATCGTGCGGACGAGGAGAAAGTTCAGAGAAATATACTCCGTTTTCATGGCTCAGGAAGAACTCCACTCCCCACAAACCATATCCTGTCAGTGCTTTTGTCACCTTGTCGGCCATCCGCTGTGCCTCAGCCAGATGTTCCGGTGCGATGTGAGCCGGCTGGAAACTTTCACGATAGTCTCCTCCCTTCTGCACGTGTCCGATAGGAGGACAGAACAAAGTCGGTCCGTTCTTCTGGGTCACTGTCAGCAAAGTGATTTCACTGTCAAAATGAATGAATTCCTCTACAATCAGTTCCTTGATATCACCACGGCTGCCGTTGCATCCATATTCCCATGAATATTTCAGGTCTTCTTCAGATTTTGCAACTGACTGGCCTTTGCCGGAAGACGACATCAACGGTTTGATGACACACGGATAACCAATTTTGCTGGCTGCCTCTTTCAGTTCCTCATAAGAGGAAGCATAAAAATACTTCGCAGTTTTCAGTCCCAGTTCCTTGGCTGCCAAATCACGGATAGCCTTACGGTTCATCGTAAAGTTCACCGCACGCGCACTCGGCACGACTTGAATACCTTCTTTTTCCAAGTGATACAACCGTTCAGTACGTATCGCTTCTATTTCAGGAACAATGATATCCGGATGATACTTTTCTACCACACGGTCCAAAGCCTCTCCATCCAACATACTGAATACCTCGCACGCATCTGCCACCTGCATAGCCGGTGCACCTGCATAAGAGTCACACGCAATCACATACTGGCCCAAGCGCTGGGCTGCAATGGTAAATTCCTTACCAAGTTCTCCGGAACCTAACAAAAGTATTTTTTTAGTCATATATATAAGGTTTATGCTTCTTTCCTGCAAAGATAATATTTTTCTTCGGACCTTATACCATGACCTGCCGATTTATCAAGCCTCAGTTTCTGCCTCAGCCAGCTTCTTCAAGGTCAGCAATTCAGTACCGTCCTCGCCCAACAGGCTCACCGTACCATTTTCTTTTACCTCAAAGCTACGCACCTTGTTCAAGGCATCCAGAATATTTCTTTCCGTTTCCATATCCGGACAAGCCATCATGGTAGAAATCATCTGAGTGAACTGCAAAGAAGAAGACTTTCCTTCTTCCTGAGAGAATCCGCCATTGATCGTATTGCAGCTGGCATTTCCATATACTTTCTTCTCTGCCAAGTCGAAAGTCAGCTGAGGTGTTTTCTCCGTTTTGCCGATTTCTGTTCCATTCACGGTCATAATCTGCCATGTACCGTCCAAATCATTTATAGAAACTTCCTTTACTTCCCGTTTCTGCAAAAGAATGAGCGATTTTCCATCGGCATCGTTCAAGGATACGCCTTCACCCACTTCTTCATATCCGGCCACCTTATTCAAGGCTTCCAACACACTCTGTTCTACTTTCATATCCGGACACATCATCCGGGTAGCCCCCACTTGTCCAAAGGAAATCTTTCCTGCATTCAGCGTGTCCAAGTTGAAGGTTCCCACCAGACGGTTGCAACCCGCATTTCCATACAAGCGGTGTTCAGCGTTGTCAAACCCCAGAAAAGGCGTATTTTCTGCACTTACTTTTTCCCCGTTTACTTCTACGATGTTCCATTCCCCTGAAAAATCAACTACGGCTACCGAATTCTTTCCTGCGCCGCAGCTCATCAGCAGACAGGCAAAAGCCGCTGCCGCCAAATACTTTCTATTCATAACTTGTTTCTCTTTAATCGTAATTACATTTTCACAAACAATCCATTTTTAAGAATTGTTCATTTACAAAAATACGGATATCCCTTGAATACTGCACCATGTTTGGATTTATTTTCTATCTTTGCATGTTGAACGGTAACGTTTACCGGGCATTTAAAGTATCAAATTAATAAATGAGTAAAGTATTGATTATCGGTGCAGGCGGTGTAGGTACCGTTGTTGCACACAAAGTGGCTCAGCATCCGGAAGTCTTCTCCGAAGTCATGATTGCAAGCCGCACACAGTCCAAATGCGACGCTATTGTCAAAGCAATTGGCAATCCTCACATCAAAACCGCCAAGGTAGATGCCGACAATGTGGATGAACTTGTGTCTTTATTCAACAGTTTTAAACCCGAAATCGTTATTAACGTAGCACTTCCCTACCAGGATTTAACGATTATGGAAGCATGTCTGCAAACGGGAGTGAACTACTTGGATACCGCAAACTACGAGCCGAAAGACGAGGCTCACTTTGAATACAGCTGGCAATGGGCTTACAAGAAACGTTTCGAGGAAGCCGGACTGACCGCCATTCTGGGTTGTGGATTCGACCCGGGAGTAAGTGGTGTATATACTGCATACGCTGCCAAACACCATTTCGACGAAATCCAGTACCTGGACATCGTGGACTGCAACGCCGGAAACCACCACAAGGCTTTTGCCACCAACTTCAATCCGGAAATCAACATCCGCGAAATCACTCAGAACGGACGTTACTACGAGAACGGAAAATGGATTACGACCAAACCGCTGGAATTCCACAAGGACCTGACTTATCCGAACATCGGCCCCCGCGATTCTTACCTTCTGTATCACGAAGAACTGGAATCACTGGTCAAGAACTTCCCGACCATCAAGCGTGCCCGCTTCTGGATGACCTTTGGTCAGGAATACCTGACTCACCTGCGCGTAATTCAGGACATCGGTATGGCCAGCATCGAACCTATCAACTACAACGGCATGCAGATTGTTCCGTTGCAGTTCCTGAAAGCTGTGCTGCCTAACCCACAGGATTTGGGTGAAAACTACGAAGGAGAGACTTCCATCGGATGCCGTATCCGGGGTATCAAGGACGGAAAAGAACATACTTACTACGTGTACAACAACTGCTCTCACCAGGCTGCTTACAAAGAGACAGGCATGCAGGGTGTAAGTTATACCACTGGCGTACCGGCCATGATCGGTGCCATGATGTTCCTGAAAGGCCTGTGGAAGCGTCCGGGAGTATGGAACGTGGAAGAATTCGATCCAGACCCATTCATGGATGCCCTGAACAAATACGGACTGCCTTGGCATGAAGTGTTCGACGGCGACCTGGAACTGTAATTGATTGAAAAATTATCTATGATTAAAGAATCAAGAATGGAGAACCGGAGCACTCATTCTTCATTCTTGGTTCTTTTCTTTTTCCCACTTTTACAAAGAAACAATTATGAACATAGGAGACAAAGCTCCCGAAATACTGGGAATCAACGAAAAAGGTAAAGAAGTCCGCCTGAGCGACTACGCAGGCAAGAAAATCGTACTCTATTTCTATCCCAAGGATATGACTTCGGGATGTACGGCACAGGCCTGCAACCTCCGTGACAACTACGCAGAACTTCAGAAAGCCGGCTACGAAGTCATTGGCGTGAGCATCAACGACGAGAAATCACACCAGAAATTCATCGAGAAAAACCAGCTTCCGTTCACACTGATTGCCGACACCGACCACAAGCTGGTGGAAACCTTCGGTGTTTGGGGAGAAAAAAGCATGTACGGACGCAAATACATGGGTACCTTCCGTACCACTTTCATTATTAACGAACAAGGCATCATCGAACGGATTATTTCACCCAAGGAAGTGAAAACCAAAGATCATGCCGCACAAATCCTACAATAATTATGGCAAAGAAAGACGAACTTGAATTTGAAGGAGGAATTGAAAACGCCCCCAAACCCAATAACAGTGAAAAACTGAAAGCCTTGCAAGCCGCCATGGACAAAATTGAGAAGAGCTTCGGAAAAGGCTCCATCATGAAAATGGGCGACGACCACGTGCAGGAAGTAGAAGTCATCCCGACCGGCTCCATTGCCCTGAATGCGGCACTGGGCGTAGGTGGTTATCCGAAAGGACGTATCATCGAAATCTACGGTCCGGAATCTTCCGGTAAGACCACACTGGCCATCCATGCCATTGCCGAAGCACAGAAAGCCGGCGGTATTGCTGCTTTCATCGACGCGGAACATGCTTTCGACCGTTTTTATGCAGCCAAACTGGGAGTGGACATCGACAACTTGTGGATTTCACAGCCCGACAACGGCGAGCAGGCATTGGAGATTGCCGAACAGTTGATTCGTTCCTCTGCCATCGACATCATTGTCATCGACTCTGTAGCCGCCCTGACTCCGAAAGCTGAAATTGAAGGCGACATGGGCGACAACAAGGTAGGTCTGCAAGCCCGACTAATGTCACAGGCCCTGCGCAAGCTGACTTCTGCCATCAGCAAGACCAACACGACTTGTATCTTCATCAACCAGCTGCGTGAGAAAATCGGTGTCATGTTCGGCAACCCGGAAACCACTACCGGTGGTAACGCGTTGAAATTCTATGCATCTGTCCGTCTGGATATCCGTCGTGCCTCTCAGCTGAAAGACGGTGAAGAAGTCATCGGTAACCAGGTACGCGTGAAGGTCGTAAAGAACAAAGTGGCTCCTCCTTTCCGCAAAGCCGAATTCGACATTATGTTCGGTGAAGGTATTTCCCGCAGCGGTGAAATCATCGACTTGGGTGCTGAACTGGGTATCATCAAGAAAAGCGGTTCATGGTACAGCTACAACGACACCAAGTTAGGACAGGGCCGTGATGCCGCCAAACAGTGCATCCAGGACAATCCGGAACTAGCCGACGAACTGGAAAAACTGATTTTCGATGCATTGAAAGACAAGGAATAAGACTTTATTTTTTACTATAAGAACGGATTCATCCTGCTACACCCAGCGGGTGAATCCGTTTATTATGTCCAAACATCTTTTACAAAAAAACCACAATCGCACCCTACCCAACATAATAGTTTTTATCTCTCTAACACTTATTTGTGAAACAAATCATCCTCCTATTGTCTTATTATTCATAGAATATTAACTAATCCTCAGATTTTATATATTATATAATTTCTCTAGGTCGCTGATTATATCATCATTTAAAAGCGGTTTAAACAACTTATTAAACATTCCCTTATTGCCTTTCAATCCTTTTTGTTGTTCAGGCTCAGGCTTCAGATTTTGCTTTTCCAACAAAATTTGAACTAAAGGAAATGCCCATTCTATTCTCGGATTCAAATCCAATACATCCCAATTCAGTTCATCTTGATGTTCTATGACAAATGACTCCTGAAGAGGTAAATATGAATATAACTCATAAATAGATTGCGAATACATCTCTATATAATTATTTACTTCTTTATCTGATATATAACCAGAATCCTTTTCTATACGATTCTTATTATTCAAAACCTGAAGGTGACGAAGAGTTTTTTCTATACAATCTATTCCTTGCCAAGCAATATATCCCCAATTATTAAAAAATGGCCTCAAACATATAGTTACTTTTTCCAAATCATGCAAAAGACTAACATTACTCCAATCAAGAAAGTTGTTCTTAAACAAGAAAGGCCATCTTTTTCCACTATCAGTTCCATACAATGCAGCATCAGGATTCCATTCATAAGAAGCAAGACTAAAAAACTATTACGAAGTAAATCTTCATACACAAAACTTTCCCCTGAAGGCGATTTTAAATTACATGCACAATAACGGGACCCTAAATTAACAAAATTACTTCCTTTACGATAAAGTACCATAGCATTTGTTACATAATACCCGCCCGAAGGCCTAGCGCATTTTTCATATCTTTTTATTTGTTCATCATCCAAATCATAATACTGACGAATCAAATTCCGCATCAACAGTTTTCCAAATTTTTCCCTCATAACGTATTTTCTCAAAATCGTTAAAGCTATTCCGTTATGCTCAATTTGGGCCAAATCTTTCATTTCTTGGAGCTCATCTATTTAGCCTGAAAATGATTCAAAGCCTTCATATTTTCTTCTAAATCAAAAAGATTGTTTATCTGATTATTCAAATAACAATCTACCATTTTATTAAAAGCTAAACAATGTTCTTTATTCATAGAATACAAATTTTCAAAAATCAATATCCCAAATATAATTAGAAATAGACTACGTTATTAATCCCACATTCATTTACAAGTATTTTTCTAAATATGGTTCCCAATTACCACCATTTTGACGATAACGAGTTACATAATAATATGGAGCAAAATTACCTACCATTACTCTATTCACAAAAAATTGTGAAATGTCCACTTTATCCGATATTGACAAACGTATCCCCTTCTGTAGTGACAAATCACATATTACAAGCATGAATTCATTTATAATACGAAACAAATCTGTATCTATAATTCTATGAAACTCCTTAACATGACGTAGAACAAACTTATCAAATGCATCATATAAGAAATCTTCACCTTCCGATGTCTTCTCAAAAATATTCAATATGTTTTTTACATCATCGATAAAATCTTTTACACCATATACCAAATCAACAAACTTTCCTAGGTGAGGGACAAAACAGGGTAAAATAACCTGTTCCTCAGAAGAAGTTATATCACACACCATTTTAATACGATGAGTAGGTGAAAAAAAACAAAGCTCAATTTGTTTCTGAGGTAAAGCATTCAAGTACCGTACCTCACATTTTACTCTTGAAAAATTAAATAGCCCCATAATTATTACAGCATTCAGTTCCTCAAAGCAAATTAGTTAACAAAAAGAAGCGTGGAACTGCGTGCTACTCTATGTCTTGAAGGTCCTAGGAAAACCCGATGCACAATAGAATAGACAACAGACCCACGCCGAATACAGCGCAGGAACCGCAATGTCATCCTTGTGCATCTTTGAAAATTTCCTAGGTTTTCAAGAACAAGAATGAAGCATAACGCTTCTTACAATTTTTTCCACAAAATAAGGTTGCAAACACTTTCACACATCCTTATTACAAAGATAAGCAATCAACGTGAACAAAACAAATTATTTGTCAATAAGCACCAATACATTTTACAATGATTATAAGAGCCTATTCACACAATAAATTCTTTCAAGCCTGAAATCTCACACTTAAGATTCATATAATATAATTTTGAAAGATAAAACTTACGCATAAATACAAGAAATGACATATAGAAAAAACTCCAAACTCCTATCCCATTTTTTCCGAATCTAAAGGCGAATTCTCTGTTTCACACTGTGAAATACAAAAACCACAGTGTGGGATATATATTTCACAGTGTGGGACACAAATTCCACACTGTAAAACAGAACTATCTCCCCTTCAAAAAACAAGATGAACGCCTGCATTTTACCTTTTCCAGACACTCGTATCGCACAACAGACTTGAGCTCCTCCCTCACACCGTCTACGCACACAATCATTCTATTTTTCTCTTCATACGTTTTTCTTGACAAAAATCAACGAAAGAAACAAAAAAATACGCTATATTTACCACGATGAATTATTGTGAACCACTAAAAAAACGAAACTATGACCTTAAAGCATCAATTTCTTTTCATATTTTGCTTGACTCTTTCCACAGTTGCTGCTTGGGCACAAAGTAATAAATTTGCCAATTCGGTTTTCCGTTTTGCCACCCGTGCCGAAGCACAAATGCTGATTACGGAACTGGACGACTACACCCGCAACTGGAACCAATTTGACATTGATGTCCGCTTGCAGAAGCCTCAGGGACGTAAATCTGAACTCCTGCAATTCGCCATGGACCAGACACTCAACTGGAGCGATGAAGAAAAAGCACGCATCAGCAAAACCATGAAGAGCCTGGATGCAGAAATCAAGAAACAAAAATATCAGCTGGAGTTTCCGAAAGAGATTATTTTCGTGAAAACCACCCAAAAAGAAGAGGGAAACGCACAGGCCTACACCCGCATAAACTGGATTGCCATTGGAGAGGAAGCTCTGAAAAGTGCTTCCGAGGAAGACTTTAAATACCTGATTGCCCATGAACTGTTCCACCTGCTGACCCGACAGAATGCCGACTTCAAGAAAGACATGTATCAGGTCATCGGATTTGATACGACTGAGAAAGAAATCCTCTTCCCGTCCGACTTGGCGGAGATGCGCATCTCCAACCCTGACATCAGCCGCTACGACAGCTACGGCACATTCACGATCGGAGGACAGAAAGAATATTGTACCATGGTAATCTATACTGACAAGCCTTACGACGGGAAAACCTTGTTTGATTACCTGAAAATCGGACTGGTTCCGCTGAACGAAGAGTTTATTCCTATTCAGAAATCCGGCAAAACCATTGTTTACTCGTTGGACGAAGCAGAAGATTTCTACACGCAAGTAGGGAAAAACACCAGTTATGTAATCAATCCGGAGGAAATCATGGCCGACAATTTTGCCTTCACCCTGATTGGCAAAAAGGACTTGCCCAATCCGGAAATCATTCAGAATACACAAAAGGTATTGAAAGCCAATAACCGATAAACAACTTCATATTCCAACAAAAAAGTCAGGCCGCCTTAGAAAGGTGCCTGACTTTTTTTATGATACTTTATTTTATTTCTTCCGGAAATCCTTTTCCAGCGCCAAGGTAATCCAATTAGCCAATGCCTGCCGGTTGTCTGCGATGACCAGACGTTTCTGGTCCTGCGCATTCTGAATGTTTCCCACTTCCAGGAACACAGCCACCGGAGTCGTTTTCCGAAGCACAAACAGGTTGCGTTCGCTAACCGTACCGTCAAATCCTCGGTTGGGCTGATGCCGGTCGTACTTGGCCCGGAACGTACGCTGGATTTCTCTTGCCAGCCGCTTTCCCTTCGAGCTGCCCGGCGCATGATAAAAGAACACATCGGTCTGGTTGTTGCGCGCCCGGCTGTCCACATGGATAAACACAGCCCGCTTATAACTGCTCTTTTCTTTCCGGTACAGACGGTTGATGGCATCACAACGCTGCTGCAAACGGGCTACCTGATTCAACGGAATAGCTTTACCCATGCAGGTCTCCCGCTTGCTGTTGTTCAACACCGCCTGGTTGCGGATACCGTCTTTCGCATCCTGAATGATGAAATGCACTTTTGCCCCACGCTTCAGGAGCTCCCGTCCAAGACGGAGGATTATGTCATAGGCATATTCATCTTCGTGCAGTTCCTTTCCCTGATATTTGCCAATGCAGCCGGGATCGGGACCGCCATGCCCGCTCACCAAGTAAAAGACCGCACCTTTCAAGGAGCTGGAAGTCACGGCATACGACGCATATTTCTTTCCCAGCAATGGCTCATAGTTTCCTTTCTTCCGCCCGTTCATCCCTAAGGGGAAACACAGCAGAAAGGCCAACAATACATACCCATATTTCTTCATCACTTCAGCAGCTCCTCTATTTTCTGACAAAGAGAAGCAAATTCCTCCTCATTATACAAACGCGTCATCATGACAATCTTTCCATCCTTCCCAATCAGTACGTTGCGGGTGATTCCGGCATTGCGTTCCGCATACTTGGCAAAGATATCCGCCCCCGGATCAAGGCCCAATGGATAAGTCACCCCTGTCTGCTTGGCAAAAGCTTTTACACGTTCCAGCGGTTCATCACGGTCTACTCCGTAGAGAACAAACAACGCATTGTCCTTATGTTTCTGCCAGATATCTTTTTCAATAAAAGGCATCTCCTTGCGGCATACCCCACACCAACTGGCCGTAAACTGCAACATCACCACCTTTCCTCTCAAATCTGACAGTTTCACCTTACTGCCGTCCACCAAAGTCATCTCAAAATCAGGTGCCGTATCACCCACCTTTACAATATATCCAGCCGCATCGGGTACCGGCTGGCTGGCCTGAAGGAAAGAAGGACTTCCCAAACATCCCATCAAAGCCAATGCTAAAAACAGCTTCTTCATATTCATTCTAAATTATAATCCGGTCCAAAGATAACACAAAAAAGTGAAAAACAGGCATATCGGAAGAGAAACACGTATTTTATCTACTATACCGAATGTTTATACAGAAACTTTATTAACTTTGCGAAACATGAAAAACTCAAAACAATCAAACCTATGGACTGCACAAACATCATCGGAGAAAAAATCAAGTCGCTCCGAAGCACTCAGGAAATAAGTATTCAGGAACTGGCCGAACGTGCCGGCCTGACCGTGGAACAGGTGAGCCGTATCGAAGAGAACATTGATATTCCTTCGCTTGCCCCACTGATTAAAATCGCCCGTGTGTTGGGGGTACGGCTGGGTACTTTCCTGGACGACCAGCCCAATGAGACAGGACCGGTAGTCTGCCGGAAAGGGGAGGCAGACGATACCATCGGATTTTCCAACAATGCGACACAGGCACGGCAGCACATGCATTATCACTCGCTGGCAAGGAGCAAGGCCGACCGTCACATGGACCCGTTTATCATCGACATCGAAGCCGACAGCGAAAAAGATTTCTTCCTTTCCGGACATGAAGGAGAAGAGTTCATTATGGTACTGAAAGGGGAACTGGAAATCAGTTACGGAAAAAACACTTACCGGCTGAAGGAAGGTGACACCATCTATTACGATTCCATCGTGCCGCACCACGTACACGCTGCCGAAGGACAAGCCGCACAAATTCTGGCCGTGGTCTACACTCCGGCCTAAGTCTCACTCAAACCTTCAACGACATGTTACAACTATCTGAAAGAACCTTGGGCGACTGGCTGGAGCATTGGGCGGAAGTGACTCCAGACAAAGAATACATCGTATATTCCGACCGCAACCTGCGTTTCACCTGGAAACAGTTCAACGAGCGGGTGGACCGTATGGCCAAAGGCTTGCTGGCCATCGGAGTGCAAAAAGACACACACGTGGGCATCTGGGCCCGCAACGTACCCGACTGGCTGACTTTTCTGTATGCCTGCGCCAAAATCGGGGCCGTAGCGGTTACCGTCAACACGAACTACAAACAGGCGGAATTGGAGTATCTTTGCGAGAACTCCGACATGCATACGCTGTGTATCGTCGACGGAGAAAAGGACAGCAACTTTGTGGAAATGACCTACACCATGCTACCCGAACTGAAACTCTTTGAACGGGGACACATGAAAAGCAAGCGCTTCCCCCACATGCGCAACGTGATTTACATCGGACAGGAAAAATACCGAGGGATGTACAACACGGCAGAGATTCTGCTGCTGGGACATAACGTGGACGACGAAGAACTGACACGGGCCAAAAAGCAGGTGAACTGCCACGACACCGTGAACATGCAGTACACCTCGGGCACTACGGGATTCCCCAAAGGCGTCATGCTGACCCACTACAACATCGCCAACAACGGATTCCTGACGGGCGAACACATGAAATTCACCCCCGACGACAAACTGTGTGTCTGCGTACCGCTGTTCCATTGTTTCGGAGTGGTACTGGCCACCATGAACTGCCTGACACATGGCTGTACACAGGTGATGATTGAGCGTTTCGACCCGCTGCTGGTCTTGGCTTCGGTCCACAAGGAACGGTGTACGGCCCTCTATGGCGTACCGACGATGTTTATTGCCGAACTGAATCATCCGATGTTCAATCTGTTTGACCTGTCAAGTCTGCGCACCGGTATCATGGCCGGCTCTCTCTGTCCGGTGGAACTCATGAAACAGGTGGAAGAAAAGATGTTCATGCGCGTCACCAGTGTATACGGACTGACGGAAACCTCACCAGGCATGACACACAGCCGCATCGACGATGACCCGGAAGTGAGATACCACACCGTAGGACACGACTTTGAATTTACCGAAGTGAAGGTACTCGATCCGGAAACCGGCGAGGAATGTCCGATAGGGGTACAGGGAGAGATGTGCAACCGGGGCTACAACAACATGAAAGGATATTACAAGAATCCGGAGGCTACGGCTGAGGTCATCGATGCCCGGGGATTCCTCCATTCGGGCGACTTGGGGGTAAAGGATGAAAACGGGAACTACCGCATCACGGGCCGCATCAAGGACATGATTATCCGTGGCGGTGAAAACATCTATCCGCGTGAAATTGAGGAATTTCTCTACAAGATGCCGGGTATCAAGGATGTACAGGTGGCCGGTGTACCTTCCAAGAAATACGGAGAAGCCGTAGGGGCCTTCATCATCCTGCACGAGGGATACACCATGAACGAGTTCGATGTCAGGGAGTTCTGCCAGGGGAAAATCGCCCGCTACAAAATTCCCAAATACATCTTCTTCGTCAAGGAGTTCCCAATGACGGGCAGCGGCAAAATCCAGAAATTCAAACTGAAAGACTTGAGCTTGAAACTCTGCGCCGAACAGGGTATCGAGATTATATAAAAAGTGACTCGAACAACCAAAAAGAAAATGGCTCCCCCAGTGGCAATGCACTTGTGGGAGCCATTTGTTTGTATCGTTACGGAAAAGGACCGTCAGGCAAGCTGCTGCAGGATGTCTGCGGCAATCTGCGGAGCGGTCAAGTGGTTCTGTTCCAGGAACTCCCGCACGTCGAAACGGTCTACAAATTCCTTCCGGGCTCCGAAGTTGAGTACCTTCATCGGACTGCAACCGAAATAGCGGGCAATCTTCTCACCGAATCCGCCGTCCAAGACTCCGTCTTCCAGCGTCACTACCAGTTCGTGGTCAGCCTTCAGTTCTTCCATCAGGGCCTCATCTACTCCCGTAATGTAGCGCGGGTTGATCAACGTCACTTCCATACCATGTTGACCCTTAAGCAAGTCAGCTGTTTCTTCCGCCAGTCCGAAGAAAGAGCCCAATCCCAGAATGGCTACGCGGCTTCCCTTCCGGACGGTCTGATAACGGTTCAACCGACTGTAATCTGCATCTACCGGACGATTCCCGTAAGCCAGTTCCGTAGCCGGCACACGGATAGCTACCGGATACTCATTCTGCCGGATACTCCATTCCAGCATGGCCATGTACTCTTCCCGGCAGGTCGGTGCCAGGTAGACCAGATTCGGGATATTGCTGAGTAGCGGAATGTCGAAAAAGCACAGGTGTGTCACATCGTTCATAGCCGAGAGCGAGCCCCAGAACACCAGAAGTACCGCCGGATTGCAGTTGATACACAAGTCCTGTGAAATCTGGTCGTAGGCACGCTGGATGAAGGTACTGTACACCCCGAACAAGGGCTTGCCTCCATTCTTGGCAATACCGGAAGCCAGGGCCACGGCATGCTCCTCGGCAATACCCACATCGACAAACTGCTTCCCGGCAGCCTTCCGGCGGTCAGGGGTAAATCCCATTACGGTAGGCGTACCGGCTGAAATGGCCACAATGCGGCGGTCTTCCTGCATACGCTGCAACAGGTAGCGGGCAGTCAGGTCGGCATAGTCCTTCGGCTCTTCACTCGGATGGAACACCACTCCCGTTTCAGGATTGAACGGCATGGTCCAGTGGTACGTCTCTTTGTCTTTTTCGGCCGGCGCATACCCTTTTCCCTTCAGCGTATTGATGTGCACCACAATCGGATGGTCGATATCCTTCACCTGCTGGAAAGCCTTGATAAGTGCTTCCACGTTGTTGCCTTCGTTCACATAAAGATAATCCAGTCCCATGGCCCGGAATAAATTGCAAGGACACTGACCGTTACTTTCACGCAATTCCTGCAGATTGCGGTAAAGTCCTCCGTGATTCTCGGCAATCGACATCTGGTTGTCGTTGACTATAATGATGAAATTGGTACCCAGTTCTGCCGCATAATCCAGTCCTTCCAAAGCTTCTCCGCCACTGAGCGAACCGTCGCCGATGACTGCAATCACATTGCCGCCTTCCCCGGTCAGGTCCCGTCCTTTGGCCAGTCCGCCCGCTAGGCTGACAGAAGTCGAAGTATGGCCCATCACAAAATGGTCGTGTACACTTTCCGTCGGCTCTGCGTAACCGGACACCTCGTCATACTGTTCCGGATGCAGGAAGGCATCCTTACGCCCGGTCAGCATTTTATGGGTATAACTTTGATGTGACACGTCGAACACAATCTTGTCTTCCGGTGAATGGAACACGTAATGCAAGGCAATCGTAGCTTCCACCATTCCGAAGTTAGGACCGAAATGTCCTCCGTGTGCGCTCAGCTTCTGCAACAGAGCCTGGCGTATTTCGTGGCTTAATACATTCATTTCTTCTACCGACAATTTTTTGACATCGGCCGGTGAATTGATTTTTTCCAGATACATAAAATGATATTTAAACAAGTTATACATTAAAGATGCAATTTCACGAAGCAAAATTAGGTTTTATTCCGCCTTATGCACGTATATAAATTACGGCTTTTTATACCCGGATTACTTGCATGAAGTCCTACAAAACAAAAGAGACCGTTCCACCTGTCTTATGGTGAAACAGCCTCTTTGTATGGATGTGTATCGTCTCAGATTATTTCTTTACAATCTTGACCAGCAACGTTTTGCTTTCCAGTTTTCCTTTCGTATCGTATGCCTCCGACTTTACCAGTCCTACCCCTTCTGCATACCATTCCGTGACACGCAGAGTCGTTGTTTTCAGTACGATTTTCGTACGTTGCAAATAAGAAATCTTCACGCAATCGAACTTCCCGGCAGTGGTACTGATGGTTTCATTTCCCATATAAGCTGCGCCAGAGATATTCACTTCGTTTTTCAACATATTGCGGACCACCTGATAGGAACGGTCGGGAATGCTCTCCCCTCCCTTGGCACCGTCTTTAATGGTAAACGAATTGTCGCCTTTGAATTTGAGTTTTTCCAGCAAACCCAGACGAGCTGCTTCATTATACTTATCAGGGTCGGAATCTGAATCCACATACGGACCGTACATCAAGTCTTCCGTACAAACCGTATTCGTCCCGTCGTAACTCCAATTGAACAATGTGTAACTGGTATTGTTCTTTGCCTTTGTAGTCACAATCTTATCATAATAAGAAGCCTGTACCTTCCCGTCTGCTTTGATCACCTTGCTCACGGTCATCGTTTCGTCGGCAGTGCTCTGACCAATTTCATCATAATTCACATAGTGCAACTCAGTTCCTTCTGTCGTACAGAAATATTGTGCCTGCATAGAATGACAGCCTAAAATGGCTGCAACCAAAAACATAAGCCTCTTCATAGATTCATCTTTTTAAAATAAAATACGGTGCAAACATACAAATTTCTTTCTTTTTTCTACCTATCTTTGTCACAGAAAAAACATTAAATCGACTATACATGGGATTATTATCATCTTTATTCGGAAAAAGCCAATCCGATGAAAACGAACAGGAAAAACAAGACAAGAAAAACTTCGACATTCTGAAATACGACGGCATCCGTGCCCGCAATATGGGAAAATTGGACTACGCCATCAAATGTTTTGAAGAGGCTGTAGCGCTCAACGATGAAAACGAAACACTGGGACTGCTGGCCAGTGCCTACCTCCAAGCCAACCGCACAGACGATGCACGTATCACCCTCGACCGGCTCGTGGCAAAAGATGAAACCAACATACAGGCCTTGCTGTCGCTGGCCAGCGTATGCTTCTTGCAGGAAGATTATGACGGCATGAACAATGCTTGCCAGAAAGCCATCTCCATAGATGATAAAAATGCACAAGCCTATTATCTGGCCGGGAAAGCGGCGCATGGCATGAAAAACGGAATACAGGCTATTGTGATGCTGACCAAAGCCCTTGCCCAGAACGAAAGTTATACGGAAGCGTATCTGCTCCGTGCGGAGGTGTTGTGGGAAATGCGTCAGGCAAAGGACGCCTTGGACGACTTGGAGCAGGTGTTGAAACTCAATCCGGAGGAGGAAGAAGCTCTTCTGCTGAAAGCCACCATACACATCCAGCTCGGACAAACGGAAGAAGGTGAGGGATGCCTGGATCAGGTGATTTCACTGAACCCATTTAACGTAAAGGCTTACCTGCTGAAAGGAAGCTTACTGACAGAAGAGAAGGAACTGGACAAAGCCCTGGAGAACTACCAGGAAGCTATCGAACTGATTCCGCAAGACGCTCAACTGTATCAGGAAAGAGGGCGGGTACGTCTGCTGATGGGTGACAAGGACGGAGCCACGGAAGACATGAAAAAAGTCATCGAACTGGCTCCTGAAAAAGAGAATCTGATTTCCGGTCATTTCGATAATTTTGAAAAGAACAACTTGCAGACGGGAATTTATTGATTCAAACTCTTATATATAAAAAAAGAAGAAACAGCTGTGGAATCCTCCTTCAAAGAGATTTTCACAGCCGTTTCTTTTATATGTCTTCTAATCAAAGCGTGTCGTAAGCTGCTTTCAATTGCTGCAAAGCTTTTTCGAGAGTTATCCGCGGACACCCCACGTTCATCCGCATGAAACCAGCTCCTTCCTTTCCAAACATCTCCCCGTCGTTCAACGCCAGTCCAGCCTTGTCCACAAAGAAATCGTTCAGGGCCTCGTGCAAAAGTCCCAGTTCCCGGCAGTCCAGCCAAATCAGGTATGAAGCCTGCGGACGCATCACCTTAATCTTAGGCATATTGGCCTTCACATACTCTGCCACATAATCAATATTTCCCTGAATATAGGCCAGACACTGTGCCAGCCACTCCTCTCCTTCGGTGTAGGCAGCCGTCACGGCAGGCCAGGCAAATACATGACCCGCATTCAGCTCACCGGCATCCAGATAATTCACGAAACGCTCCCGGAGCACCTCATTATGTATAAAGGTATGCGAAGCAGCTACTCCCGGCATGTTGAACGTCTTGCTGGGCGCCATAAAGGTGACGGAATTATTGCGTGCCTTTTCCGAAACCATGGCAAACGGCGTATGCTGGAAAGGAGGCAAGGTCAGGTCGGCATGAATCTCGTCTGAGAACACAATCACGTTGTCATCGGCACAAATCTCGGCCAGCTCCTGCAATTCTTCTTTTTTCCACACGACTCCTCCCGGATTGTGAGGATTACAGAGAATCAGTACCCGTATACCTTTGATGGAACGGCGGATCAAATCCAAGTCCATGCGATAGCGTCCGTCCACCTCTTTCAACGGACATTCCACCAACCGACGGTTGTTGCGTGTTACCAGCCAGGCAAACGGATGATACACCGGCGGCATAATCATGATTTTATCTCCCGGCTCCGTGAAACAGTTGATAGCCATTCCCAGTCCAGGTACAATGCCAGGTACAAAATTAATCTCTTCCTTCTGCACCGTCATGCCATAACGTTTCTTCACCCAGCCGATAATGGCCTGATAATAACTGTCCGGACAGAACGTATATCCCAGCACCGGATGTGCACAACGCTCACGGATGGCATCCAGAATAAACGGAGGAGTGGCAAAATCCATATCGGCCACCCACATGGGAATCAAATCCGAACGTCCCCACACATTCACCATACCGTCCACTTTCTCACTGCAAGTGCCCCGACGGTCTATTACTTCATCAAAATTATAGTTCATGTTCTTTTACTGTTTGGCTGTTTTGTAAATGAAATATCTCTATACAACAAAGGTAAGAAAATACCTTCACATCCGGCATTATGAACGTATTTTTAAAAAATGAGAAGAAAAATTTTGATGTAATATTTGTTTTTTAAAGAAAAGTATTACTTTTGCAGCAGAAATAACAACAAAATAATAAGAACATGAGAACATTTGCATCTTACTTCTTCTTTTACTTTTATTTCTTTTACTTTAGCAATGAAGTGAAGCGGGAGTTTGCATGCATATGGTAAGAAGAAAATTAATTGAAATGATAATACAAAGTCCCGCTTCATGGAAGCGGGACTTTTTTTATAGTTATAGTTACAAAAGATGAAGAAGATAGCCATACAAGGAGTTCCGGGCTCATATCATGACATCGCAGCCCATAAGTTTTTCAAAGACGAGGAAATCGAACTGATTTGCTGTAATACGTTCGAAGACGTGTTCGACACCCTTCGGAAAGACAGCAGCGTCATCGGAATGATTGCCATTGAAAATACGATTGCCGGAAGCCTCCTTCACAATTACGAGTTGCTCAGAGACAGCGGGGCAACGATTATCGGAGAACACAAACTGCGCATCAGCCACAGCATCATGTGCCTGCCCGGAGAGGACTGGAGCACACTGACCGAAGTCAACTCCCATCCGGTGGCACTGGCACAATGCCGGGATTTCCTGCAGCATCACCCACAGCTGAAAGTGGTGGAAACGGAAGACACCGCAGGCAGCGCACGCGACATCAAGGAAAAGGGCCTGAAAGGACATGCCGCCATCTGCTCCAAATATGCCGCTGAACTTTACGGCATGAAAATCCTGCAGGAAGGCATAGAGACCAACAAACACAATTTTACCCGCTTCTTGGTGGTATGCGACCCCTGGATGGCCGACGAACTGAAAGACCGTTCGAAAATCAACAAAGCCAACATCGTTTTTTCATTGCCTCATAGCGAAGGAAGCCTCTCGCAAGTGCTGTCCATCTTTTCATTCTATCACATCAACCTGACCAAAATACAGTCGTTGCCCATCATCGGACGCGAATGGGAATACCTGTTCTACGTGGATGTCCTGTTCAACGACTACCTGAGATACAAACAATCTATTGACGCAGTCATGCCATTAACCAAAGCACTTAAAATTTTAGGAGAATATGCAGAAGGAGAATCAATCATATAAAATAGAACCGGCCAACCGGTTAAGCAGTGTCAGCGAATATTATTTCAGCCGGAAGCTGAAAGAAGTGGCACAAATGAATGCAGAAGGAAAGAACGTCATCAGTCTGGGTATCGGAAGTCCCGACATGCCACCTTCAGAGGAAACCATCAACGTGTTGTGCGAAAATGCCCGCAAACCAGACGCACATGGTTACCAACCCACCGTGGGAATACCGGAACTGCGCAAGGCCATGGCCGACTGGTACAAAAGATGGTATAACGTAGACTTGGACCCGGCTACGGAAATCCAGCCGCTCATCGGTTCCAAGGAAGGAATCCTGCATGTCACCTTGGCACTGGTCAATCCAGGCGATCAGGTATTGGTTCCGAATCCGGGATACCCTACCTACACTTCCCTGAACAAGATTTTAGGCAGTGAAATCGTGAACTACAACCTGCGGGAAGACAATCATTGGCAACCCGACTTCGACGAATTGGAGAAGATGGATTTGAGCCGGGTGAAAATCATGTGGACCAACTATCCGAACATGCCGACAGGCGCCAATGCCACACTGGAGCTTTACGAAAAACTGGTCGACTTTGCCCGTCGTCACCAGCTGGTGGTGGTGAACGACAACCCCTACAGCTTCATTCTGAACCGCAAGCCTCTCAGTATCCTGAACATTCCGGGAGCCAAGGAATGCTGCATTGAGTTCAACTCCATGAGCAAAAGCCATAACATGCCGGGCTGGCGTGTAGGAATGCTGGCCACCAATGCCACTTTCGTACAATGGATTCTGAAGATAAAGAGCAACATCGACTCCGGAACCTTCCGGCCTTTGCAGCTGGCCGCCGCTCAAGCCTACCGCAACAGTGCAGAATGGCACGAAGAAGCCAACATCCGTACCTACGCACGACGCCGGAAACTGGCCGAAGAAATCATGCATACCTTAGGATGTACCTTCGACCCGGAACAAGTAGGTATGTTCCTGTGGGGCCGTATTCCCGACTCTTACGCCGATGTGGAAGACCTGACCGAAAAAATCCTCCACGAAGCCCGTGTCTTCATCACTCCGGGATTCATTTTCGGGAGCAACGGAAAACGCTACATCCGCATTTCACTTTGCGCCAAGGAACCTCAACTGGAAGAGGCCCTGAAACGCATTCAAGCAGTTATGAACAAATAAACATTACAAAAATCAAATACTACCATGGAACAATTGGATTTATTACCTATCGAACTGGAAGGTGTTTCTCAGGAACGCCCTCTGATCATTGCAGGTCCCTGCAGTGCTGAAACTGAAGAGCAAGTCATGACCACGGCCAGAGCCTTGGCCGACAAAGGTATTAAGATTTTCCGTGCCGGAATCTGGAAGCCCCGTACCAAACCGGGAGGCTTTGAAGGTATCGGTGTGGAAGGACTTTCCTGGCTGAAGGAAGTGAAAAAAGAAACCGGTATGTACGTGGCTACCGAAGTCGCTACCGCCAAACATGTATACGAATGCCTGAAAGCCGACGTAGACATCGTATGGATTGGCGCCCGTACCACTGCCAACCCCTTCGCCGTACAGGAGATTGCCGATGCCCTGAAAGGTGTGGACATTCCGGTCTATGTAAAGAATCCGGTCAATCCGGATCTGGAACTCTGGATTGGTGCCTTGGAACGTATCAACAATGCCGGACTGAAACGTATCGGAGCCATCCACCGCGGATTCTCTTCTTACGACAAGAAAATATACCGCAACCTGCCGCAGTGGCACATTCCTATCGAATTGCGTCGCCGTATTCCGAACCTGCCTATCCTTTGCGACCCGAGCCACATCGGTGGAAAACGTGAACTGATTGCTCCGCTCTGCCAGCAGGCCATGGATTTGGGATTCGACGGCCTCATCATCGAATCACATTGCAATCCGGAATGCGCATGGAGCGATGCCGCACAGCAAGTCACTCCCGATGTACTCGATTACATCCTGAACCTGCTGGTCATCCGTTCCGAACACCAAAGCACTGAGAACCTGAACGAGCTGCGCCGCCAGATTGACGAATGCGATAATGAACTGATGGACATTCTGGCCAAACGTATGCGGGTATGCCGCGAAATCGGAACCTTCAAGAAGGAACACAACATGACTATCCTGCAGACCGGCCGTTACAACGAAATTCTGGACAAGCGAGGTGCACAAGGTTCACTTTGCGGAATGGACCCGGACTTCATCAAGCAAGTGTTTGAGATGATTCACGAAGAAAGTGTCCGCCAGCAAATGGAAATCATCAACAAGTAAGTACGAGAAGAACAAGAAATGAAGATATTGATTTTAGGAGCCGGAAAAATGGGCTCCTTCTTTACTGATGTATTGAGTTTTGAACATGAGGTAGCCGTGTATGATGTAAATCCGCAGCGACTGCGCTTCATGTACAACTGCTACCGTTTTACCCAACCGGATGAAATCAAGGAATTCCAGCCGGAACTGGTCATCAATGCCGCCACGGTGAAATATACCCTCGATGCGTTTAATCAGGTGCTTCCGCTCCTGCCCAAAGACTGCATCATCAGCGACATTGCTTCCGTGAAAACCGGATTGAAAGAATTTTACGAGCACTGCGGTTTCCGTTACGTGTCCACCCACCCGATGTTCGGTCCCACGTTTGCCAACCTCGATAAGCTGAGCACCGAGAATGCCATCATCATCAAGGAAGGCGACCACTTGGGCAAGATTTTCTTCAAGGACCTCTACCAACGTCTGAAGCTGAATATCTTTGAATACACGTTCGAGGAACACGACGAAACCGTGGCCTACTCCTTGTCTATCCCGTTTGTTTCCACCTTCGTGTTTGCGGCCGTCATGAAACATCAGGATGCACCGGGTACCACCTTCAAGCGCCACATGGCCATTGCCCAAGGTGTGCTGAGTGAAGACGATTTCCTGTTGCAGGAAATCCTGTTCAATCCCCGCACCCCGGCACAAGTGGAAGGTATCCGTACGGAACTGAACGAACTACTGGACATCATCAGCCGGAAGGACGCGGAAGGCATGCACGCCTACCTGACCAAAATCCGTAAGAACATCAAGTAATAAACTGAGAAAAAGTCTCAAGCTAAAATTACGAAAATAAAAATCCTCCTGCCTTTAGCCATAGAATGCAAAACAAACTAAAGCTAAAAACAGGAGGATTTTTATATAATCACAAATAGATTCCTTTTATCTCCAACAGATATTCATCTGCAATCAGAACCGATAGCCTACCGTCAACAAGAAAGCCAGATTCTTGTTACTTTCATCGGCAAAACTTTCCTTAATCATATTGGTAAATCCATACTGTCCGGTCAGGTTAATCAGATAATGGTCGTCCAGTTCAAACCCGACACCATACTGCAAACCCACAGCACAGCGGTTCATCATGGCCTCATCATTCTTACCAACCTTTTTAAACAACTTTGTGCCTACTTCTGCCCCACTCGCTTCAACAGTCATTTTTCCACCCAAGCCAAATCCTACATAAGGACCAAAGTTCACCACAAAACGATTTCTCTCTGCAATATTTACCTTTACAGCTGCCAGCAAAGGAATATCGAGATAAACCGGATTCATCTTTGTATCGACTCCTCCCTCACTTGCCTTACAGCCCTTGCTGGTAAAATTCAACCCTGACTGGAAAGACCACATTTCATTAAAAGCATAATCCATACCGACTCCCACCGTATAACCAACTTTCATATCTGCCTCACTGTTGGTGATGTTTGCCATTGACATACCTCCATGGATGTCAAATCTTGCTTGAGAATAACCTGCAACGGCCAGCAAACCCAATAACAAAGTCAATAATGTTTTCTTCATAGCCCAAAATCTTTAAGTTAAGTTTCTGTCTCCCTCGAAACAAATTCATTTATTTAAAGAAACATGGAGACTCGCCATTCGGCCATGTTTCCATTCACCAACTCTAAACCTTTCCATATATAAAAAACAAGTGTTCCTTTTCGTTCATTTTCACTAAAAACAGACCAGAAAATAAACAAAAAGGAACACTCCTATTTTTTAGAGTCCTACGCTTTACAGCTTGACCTTCTTTGATACCGATTTCGATTCATTGTGCAGACGGTCGAGTGCAGTCACCACATAACGGTACTTCGTCTTTCCGTCTTCATACGGCAGCTTGTAGAATTCATCGTGCGTAATGGTTACAATGTGAGACGGGTCATTCAAATTCACCTTTTCCTTCTTATCGAAACGATACACCACATAATGATAAGCCTTGTCCATCTCTGTCTTGGCTTTCGGTGCCGTCCAGAACAGAATGTAACCGTCTGCCGTCCACACGGGTTTCAGCTTGCGCACCTTTCCAGGAGCCTTGTCGTCCATGAACGGCGAAGTAGGAAGCAGGGCTGGATACTTGTGGTATTCCTTCACCAGCATATCGCGGTAATGACCCTTGTTTTCCACTACGGCAGCTGCATACCACTGGCAGCTTCCCTGAACGGTCGGCAAGGAACGCTGCAAATTGTACTTGGCAGGAATCTGACTCTGGTTCGGGTTCATCAAATCTGCCTTGGATACCGTACGCACTACATCCTGACCAATATACAATGGACGGGCAGCTGCGTGACGTGCCCACCAGCGAATCAAGGTCTCATAATCGGCTGCCGGATGACCGATTTCCCAGTAAATCTGCGGGATATTGTAATCCACCCAGCCGTTGTTCACCCACAACAACACATCGGCATACAAATCATCGTAATTCTGTAATCCATTGGTATCACTTCCGTTCGGATCATTTTTCCGGTTCCGGTAAATACCAAATGGAGATACCCCGAACTTCACCCACGGCTTGCATTCGCGTACCGTCTCATGAATCTCCTTAATCAGCACGTTCACATTGTCCCGGCGCCAATCAGCCCGACGGGTAAATCCGCGACCATACGCCGCAAAGCTGATATTATCCGGAAAATCCTCTCCCGGATTCGGATACGGATAGAAGTAGTCGTCCATGTGAATGGCATCCACATCGTAACGGCTCACAATGTCGCGCACAATCTTGCAGATATATTTTCTGGATTCCGGCAATCCCGGGTCGAAATACAACTGTCCGGCATACTGCACGAACCATTCCGGATGTTGGTTGTAAGGATGCATCGGCGACAATGCCCCCGTCCCTTTCGTCTTGGCCCGATACGGATTGATCCACGCATGCAGCTCCATGTTCCGCTTGTGGCATTCCTCAATCATGAACTGCAACGGGTCCCACATGGGCGAAGGAGCCTTCCCCTGCACACCTGTCAAAAAACGGCTCCACGGTTCGTAGGGCGATTTATACAGCGCATCCGCTTCCGCTCTCACCTGGAAAATGATGGCATTTATACCCGCTTTCTGCAAATTGTCCAGCTGGCTTACCAACACTTTTTTCATCTTCTCCGTAGGCATTCCCTGGAATTGTCCGTTCACACACTGTATCCATGCTCCTCGGAACTCCCGTTTGGGATAACGCACCTGCGCATGCAAGCTGCCTGCCCACAAGCTTCCCAACAGGACAAACAGCATCAATAGTTTAGTCTTCATATCTGTAAATTTTATCATATTCTTTTCCCTTTTTCAAACAATAGTCCAATTAAGTCGCAAAGATACAGAAAGGTAAGAGAAGGACCAAACCAAAAGCACGCTTTTGAACGTAGCAGTTTCTATTCTGTCTGAAGACCGATGACAAGTTCTCCATTCCCCCACGGCAAACAAAATTCCAAACAGGTAAAGTATACTACAGCCCCTCTTTTAAATTAAGAATTATTCACATAAATATGATTTGTCTATCCGAACATGAATGAAACTACAATAAGCAAGCAAAACAGAAAAGTATCCATACCAAAAGAACTGAAACATTTCCAAGTATAATCAAGCCTTCAACAGGAGAATCAGAACAAACAATAAGATACCACAGACGTTCACCCCCAACTACCTGAAACAGAGATTCCTCACACAAACATTCATTCTCAATTCAAAATAATACATGTATATTTGGAGAGTAATCACTACACTTAAATGACCTTTAAATGAAACTCACAACTCATTTTATAAACAAGACACATGAAAAATAACCGAATCTTAATTACCGCAGGCTTGCTTCTGATCAGCACAACCATGCTTTACGGACAATCAAAAACCGTTTGGCTTGACGACCTGGATTTAACGGCTGTCACACAAGGTAATGGAGTAGCCATGAAAAACAAATCTGTAGACGGGAAAACCCTCACCATCGGAGGACAGACATTCGAACGTGGAGTAGGTACTCATTCCGTCAGCGAACTGGCCATCCAACTGGATGGAAAAGCCACTTTATTCACAGCACACGTAGGAATGGATGATGAAATTCTGGCCCATAAACCCTCCGCTGAGTTCATTGTTATTGGCGACGGCAAACAATTATGGTCCAGCGGAATCATGACTGCCGGAGATGCCGCCAAACCTTGTTCCGTATCGCTGAAAGGAATAAAAATGCTGGAACTGATTGTAGATGAAGGAAACGATAACAATTATTACGACCATGCCGACTGGGCCGATGCCAAAATCCAATCCACGGGCCCCGAAAGTTTCCCAACCATAAAGTTTATCGCCACAGAGCCCTATATACTGACTCCCCCGGCTCCGGCTACCCCAAGAATAAACAATGCCTCTGTATTCGGAGTCCGTCCAGGCTCCCCCTTCCAGTTTCAGGTAGCCGTTACAGGCGACCGTCCCATGAAGTTCTCTGCCCAAGGCCTTCCCAAAGGACTGGAAATAAATCCGGAGACAGGCCTCATCACCGGAAAACTGGATAAATCAGGTACATATAAAGTAACACTGAAAGCACAGAATTCCAAAGGGAAAGCCGAACAGACCTTCCAAATCAAGTGCGGCGACCGAATCGCCCTCACTCCACCCATGGGATGGAACAGCTGGAATTGTTTCGGACATGAAGTATCAGCTGAAAAAGTGAAGAAAGCTGCCGAAGCCATGGTAAAAAGCGGATTAATCAACTATGGATGGACTTATATAAACATAGACGATTCATGGCAGCATCACCGTGACCCCAACGACCCTACCCGGGGAGGCAAACTGCGCAACGAACAGGGTTACATTATCCCCAACGCACAATTCCCCAACATGAAAGGACTGACAGATTACATACACTCACTTGGATTGAAAACGGGCATTTATTCCTCACCCGGTCCATGGACCTGTGGAGGCTGTGCCGGAAGTTTCGGTTATGAAAAACAAGATGCAGAGCAGTACGCCCAATGGGGATTTGATTACCTGAAATATGACTGGTGCAGCTATGGAGGCGTACTTGACCGCAATCTGGACACCGACCCCTACAGTGTCTCTTCTTTGGCTTTCCAAGGAGGAGGAGACTCCCTCGTAGGCAGAAAACCCTTCAAAATTATGGGCGATTATTTACGGCAGCAACCCAGAGACATCGTCTATAGCTTATGCCAGTATGGCATGGGAGACGTATGGAAATGGGGAGACTCCGTAGGCGGACAAAGCTGGCGTACGACCAACGACATTACCGACACCTGGGAAAGCGTAAAAAACATCGCTCTCTCCCAAGACCGTTCTGCAGCCTGGTCCAAACCCGGAAACTGGAACGATCCGGATATGCTGGTTCTCGGTATTGTAGGTTGGGGAAATCCACATCAAACCAAACTGAAGCCCGACGAGCAATATCTTCATTTCAGTCTTTGGAGCCTGTTTTCCGCTCCTCTCTTAATAGGATGCGACTTGGAGAAACTGGATGACTTCACATTCAACCTGCTGACAAACAATGAAGTCATAGCCATTGATCAGGATCCTCTTGGCAAACAAGCCACGTGTGTATATCAAATTGGAGAACTGCGAATTTACGTAAAAGAACTGGCCGACGGAGGAAAAGCGGTCGGTTTCTGTAACTTCGACCGGGAAAAAGCAGACATTTCTTTCCATGAGTTTGACAAATTGGACATCACCGGTACACAAACAGTACGCGACCTCTGGCGACAAAAGGACATCAAGACACTCGATACCCGCCAGGAATCCCTTTCACTTCATGTTCCAGCCCATGGAGTATTACTCTATAAATTCAAACCCGCCCACAAATAATTTTTTAGAACCGAAAGAGACTGTTTCATTTTTCCGAAACGGTCTCTTTTTTATTTTTACCATTGATAACCACCGTATCATTCAGAATCCCCCTATATAAAAAAACAAACCTCAGGACAAATTCTCTGTTTCACACTGTGGGATACAAGAACCACAGTGTGGGATATATATTTCACAGTGTGGTACACAAATTCCACACCGTGGAACAGAGAATTTATCAGAGTATTTTACAGAAAATATCGAAGACTTCCGAAGGAATGACTGGCAGCGCTCAGAAAACCAATCCTATTCCCATAGAAAGTGAATGACGAAAATCGCTTACTGTACCCAAATAGGTTATGTTTCCAGTATCAAGATTGTAATCGTAGGAAGGAATACCGGCAAATTCCTTCAAGTTGTATCCTATCTGAAAATTCAATCCAAAATGTCGGCCGAACATTTTCGTGTAGCCTATACCCAAATCCCACATCCAACCGGGATCTATGGCAATATTAGAAAAACATCCATACCCAAGATTCGTATAGATATAACCTTTCGGAATACTTGAAACAGGTTTATAACGGAATGTGGCATAAACGGGGATGGTATTGAAATCGGGGTGAGTATACCGGTCGGCCCCGATACCGATTCCGGCAGCGAATCTGGAGGTAAAATCGTACAGGGCCGTCAGGTGAAGAGAATGTCCCGCCATGCTACCGCTGTTCCATTGCAACTTGTTTGCCAGTCCCAGATTATAGTGATAGTCCAACAGCACATGGAATTTCGGGGCGTTTTTAATCGGTTTCTGGAGTTCCTGCCCCGCAACTTCTCCAAAACTGATGAGTGAAAATAATATTCCAGCAAGAAAAAAGATGTGTTTTGTTTTCATATTCTTCGGTTTTAACCATTGGGACAGAACCTCCCAATAGCACATTATCAATCAGTGTATATTTCCTTTAGGGTCTATCTGAAGAGCCAATACCAGACCATCGTTCACCACATTCTTGCCTGATCGTTTTATCGTTCTCCGGTCTAATGTAATACTTTCGATGGTGATTGAAGTATGACTACCTATCGGCATAGGAGGTTTGCTCATATCCTGATATTGAAATACACATTTTAAAGTAACTTTCTGCTTATGAATCTTTAAGGTGATTTCTGTCGTAGCAGTGCCTTGTGTCCGGTTTGCAGAGAATTTTATATTTTTCCTATTAGGCAAATCGGCCGAAATTAACAGATAAGATTTCCCTTTTATCTGTTTCATCTGGCAGGGAAGCATTGCTTGTGATTCGTTTCCAAAAGCGGAAACAGCTGCCGCAAATTCTTTATTGCTCAGCAAATCTTTACCGGTTTCATCATTGCAGGTTATCAGGATCCGGTTGTTTTCCTGTGTGGCTGACATGGGGGAATACTCGTCTTTGCGGCAAGACCCCAAGAGGATACTTATTACAGCGAATAAAGCTAAAGTAGCCAAGTTGTTAGGGATACATACAAATTTCTTCATAATGGTTTTTTCTTTGAAAACTGCCATTGGGCAGAAAACCACTATGAGCTCATGGTTAATATTTATTAATCAGAATATTCAACATGTCGTACATCTTGCCTGGGAGATTTTGAGAGTATGCCCCTAATCGTATTGCGTTTTTTACTGACATCCAGCCCTCGTTCAGCCGGACTCTGACTATCCGTGTGGATTCTCCCTTTTCCTCCCAAATAGCTGTATTATCCCATCGTCTTTCTTTCCACCCTTTCTTCTCCAAATGTAAAGAGAGTTATTAGTGACATATTACTGAACAAAAAATCTGTATGCAAAACTTTGGGCCTTCAACAATAAAATAAACAATTTAAGGGCGAATAATTGAATACTAAAGTGACTAAATTAATAATTTATTTTAATCACCAAAACAAAAAGAAGGCTCAAATAGCATAAGAAACGATTTCTTAAACCCGCTTTCGGCTTATAACACTATATTCTGTGAAGACAGAAAGCCCTCCATCTCTTTCCTTTCTTCCAGTCTCTTCTTGCAGGTCTCATAGCCGATGCATGAGAACCGGACATATATGGGGGCGGTCAGGTTTTCAGCCAATTGGATTGCAAATCGGCCATCCTCTCCGGTTGTCCCAAACTTGACAAGCTTGTTGGTCTCTTCTACATAAACCATCACATTCACTCTTCCAATGGGCAAAGCAGTCGCCTTATCGGAGACCTTTCCTGAGAGAGTACGTGATTGGGCGTTTACAAGAAACGGAACATACAACATCAAGAGAAGAAGTGTGCTCTTCATCGCATTGTCAAGGTTATCAATGAGTCTTTCTGTCTACATATTCTTTGTTTATCACTTCCTGACTCACCAGTTTTCCATCCTGAAAAGTAAATGCCGTAGTCAAAGTGTACCATTCCCGGTCGTAAAGACTTTCCTGATACAACAGCCGTTCAAGGGGACGGTTATGCATATCCATTGTCATTTCCTTCGCGTAGGGGTCACCGACAAGTGCCAGAAAATCACTCTTACTCATTCCTATCTCAATCTTTTCGGAAGTGAACTTACTGTTTTGCACTCCCAAAAGGGATGCACAGCCCACCTGCATGATACAGCAAGTCAGCAGAACGATTAGTTTAAGTCTCATATTATACAAATTCATCTGTAATCCTTTAATGGGTAAGATTCGGTGTCTAATTTATATGTTTATTTTGGAATAAAAAGAATACAAGTTTACTTTTTATCTTTCTTAAAAATTGGTCTTATATATTTCTTGAAGATTTTGCCCACTTCAATGGGTGTGGAATTATTCAGCATATCGTACATTCTGCCCGTAGAAGGTCTAAGGGTATGTCCGTAATCTGTCTGAATCTTTTTACTCAGATCCGGACCCTCATTCATAATGAGTTCCGGAGGACGGCCTTCCATGGTTACATCATATACAGGGTCCTCTCCCCGCTTTGTCCAGATGGAATAAGGACACATACGGATATATCCCTTCGGTTTCCTCACCATAAAGGTATCTGTCAAACTTCGGGGGATACCTCTTTCAAATGGATTGTCCACTTCCATCCATTTCTTTTCCAGCGGAGCTTCCAGGGGCTTGTTATAATGCTCCATATTCTCTGGAAGGAAGTCAAACTGAATGTGCTTTATCGCTTCCTCATTCAGTTTGATTTCCTTGTCTTCCTTTTGCTGGCCCATTGCCGATATCACTCCCAGCAAAAAGGAATTCAAAACCATATAGCGTTGGATACTGTTCATTCGTCTTTTCTATTGATTACCCATATTCAATCGCGACATTTCACTTTCAGCCGCACTCTGGTTGTTCATTGTCCGTTCAGTACGGAAACGGTAGGTGATTGTAAAGCCGATTTTCCGCGTATCATCCTTTCCGACACTGTACATGATAATATCATTCAGACGGGCTGAAGCACGTGTATTGTTCTTGTTGAAGATGTCGTACCCATCCAGCGAAAGTTGGAGCCTGTCATTCAGGAACGATTTCTTCAGGCTCAGGTTGAAGGAGGTATAACTCTTCGATTCGTACAACTGATAATATCCTTTGGACCCATAATTAAAATCGGCAGACAACAGGAATCCAGAAGGAAGTGTGAAACTGTTGTTGAAGTTCAGCATCACCAACGGACGTCCCGCTTTCAGGGTAATTCCATCCGGGCCGGGATAATGGAAGAAGGTCTTCATGCAGGTCAGCGTGAGGGAAGGCATCCACCACTTCACAGGATATTGCACATTGACCATACCCGTCAAATTGTGCATTTTATCGAAATTATCCGTGTAGCTGACCGTCACCGCCGAGTTCCCCGGCATACTGTAGAAAGCCGTAACCAGCGGATTGCGGGTAAGGGTATAATTCAAATTCAGGAACAGGAACTTATAAAACAGCATATAGTTCAGGTCGTGAGTTAAGGCCTGCTTCAGATAAAGATTTCCTTTCTGATAGGTAAATCGGTCTGTGTACACCGCATTGTCGTTCATCACATCAAACGGCGGACGTTCCGTATGAATGGAGTAAGTAAGAGACTGTTGCAACTTCTCCGTATTATAACCCAGCGATACAGAGGGCAGTAGATTGTGATAAGTCTGGTCCTGGCTTTTGTTCTCATGGGTTTCTTTCAGGTCACTCCGTATCTGTTCGTAGCGCAAGCCTGCCCCCAACGACAGGTTCTTCCAGATATAATCGTATGACAGGTAGACCGAATTCTTCATCTCCGTATTACGTGTACGGCCATTATTCAACGCACGGACATATTCTATATAGTCGGTTCCGCTGGTGTGGCTGAAATCGTAACCGAGGCTGAAAGTTCCCGCCTTCTCCGTTTCATACGATAAAGAGAACTTGGCCGCAAACAAATCCCAGTCTGCCTTGCGGTAATAGTCCATAGAGGTTTCCGAGCGGTCACTTTCCCATTCACGGATATTACCCTGGCTACGGTCGGTCTTATGAAGATAATCTCCATATACGTTCATCCTCCAACCGTTCTCCCAGTCGTTTGTATAATACAGATTAAGATGGTTGCTCACCGACTTGTCACCCACCTCACTGAGATTCCTGATGAAGGTAGAAACTCCTTTGTCCGGTATCATGGAAAGGGTATCGTTCGAGAAGGTGTTACCCTGACTGTATTTGCCTTCATATTTCAACCCGATTTCCGATTCCGGCGAAAAATGATAAGATACCCCTCCCGTATAGGCATGGCCTTCTTGAAATATCCGCTTTCGGTTCAGGTTGGTCAGGTTCCAGACAGTATCACTTTGGGTCTGCTGGTAGATGTCAAGATCCGAATCCTTCTTTCCACAGTTATAATTGTAAGAGAGAAAGAAATCCCAGTTCTTATAGTTGTAACTTCCGTTCATCTGATAATTCTGACTGAAATGCGTTCCCTGCAACAGATTCCCCTTGACATTAAAGGCCAGTCCTTCCCCCAGCCGTTTAGTCTTGATTTCAATCACCGCCCGCTGCTCCGAATGATAGCGTACGCCTGTATTCGTAACCAGCTTGACGGATTGAATCTGGTCGATAGCCAGATTATCCAGTTCGGTCCGGTCCGTCACCTCCCTGCCGTTGAGATAATAGGTGGGTGTTCCCTTCCCGATTACTTCAATCTCGCTGCCCCGCTGCTGTATGCCCGGTAGCTTACAAAGCAGGTCATTCAGTGTGGTTTCTTTAGCGAGAATCGTATTCGGCACATCGGCTATGAGGCCATCCCGGTCCAGCTTGAAAGGCTTTTTGTATGCGGTCACTTCCACTCCTTCCAGCTCCGTCTGTGCCACTTCCATCCGCACCACAGGCAAAGTTAGATTCGCGCTGATTTGAATATTCTTATACTGTGTCTTATAACCGAGATAAGAATAGCGGATAAGATAGTTACCCCCGGCAATCGATGTGCTGTATACCCCGCAAGAATCGGATACCGCTCCGCTGACAAGGGTGCTGTCCGTCTGGTTCAAGAATGCCACATTCACCATTGGCATCACTACATTCTCTGAGTCCATAATTTTTCCTTTGACAGCATACTGGCTGTAAGCCGGCAGCAAAATCAGGCTGGCTATTATAGTAAAAAATGACTTTTTCATGAATTAAATCAAGACTTGTTATTGGCCAGCTCCTCCAATTTCTTTTTCAACAATACATTGTGAAGCTGGTTTGCCACAATCTCCCCGTTACTATTAATCAGAATACCATGCGGTATGCCGGAGAAAGGAAAATTCTCTTTCACCCTTTGGCCTCCCGTTGTGTCAATCAAAGAATTAAACCTTATCTGATATTTTTTCATGGCTGTCTGAAATTCATCACTGTTCTTGTCTATCGAAATCAAAAGGATATCCAGTCCTTTTTCCTTATACTGGCTGTATGTCTTTTCCAGTTCAGGAAACTCTGCAATACAGGGAGCACAGCCGGAAGACCATAGGTCAATATACAAGTATCCGTTTTGAGGGATAAACGAGGAAAGCTTTCTTCTTTCCCCATGGGTATCCGGAAATTCCATATCCTTTATCTTTGTACCAATCTTGGCATCCAGTTCCTTCTGTTTCCGGTCCATATCCAAGCGAAGCTCATAGTACCATTGTACTTTTTTGTCGGCTTTCACTTCTTCCGGCAGTGTAGGATAGGTTTCAAGAAAATGAGGGTCATATACAGAACCGATTTCATTGACAAATACAGTCCTGCCCACGATATTGTGTATATTATCAAGCTGGAACTTTACTTTATACTCGGTGTAAACCTGTGCCAAAGAATCATACACCGATGTATCCGGATTGTCTTTCCCTTCTATGCTCCTGTGGTATTCCCTCTCCCCCATTTTTTCGATTCTACGGGTTTCTGTCAGGTAACCGTTGTAAAGGTCATTCATGGGTGTGCCCGATACATGATAGGCTGAGTCAAATACTATTTTTACCGTCCCTTTTTCGGGAAACAACATTCCCCTCACTGGATTCAGCGTGTCATTGACTGAGAGATAATATGCCATCTCAGAATTCTCTTCTAAATTGAAATTAAATTTTCCACGAAGTAAAGTATCACGACCTACAATAATTGCAGAATCATTCTGAAGATAATATAACTCTACGGGAGTTCCATCAGCACAATCTTGGCATACACCTTCGATATTTACTACTTGATGATTTCCACAACCTGTCGTGACGATAGTCCACACGACAGCCCAAAATAGATTGACAGACTTCATTATAAAATATGATTTTAAGAACCGTCCTCAAAAGTAGATATTATCTACGGAATGCCAGTCCACCCGTCTCCTAAATTATCCTTTCAGCAAGCGATTAATGTTTAATGAATCACAAAAAGCTTTTATTTATGGATGATACTCCGCATCCCCTCATAAAACAAGCCTCCCACGTCTACCCCTAATTTGAACTTCTTGAATTTATAATAAGGCACCACTACCGGCATCGTTTCCCATCCTGTCCGTGAATCATAGAACCTTTGCACCCCTACATCCAGTCCCCAACGCTCCGTAAAGTCGTAGCCCATGGTGGCTCCATAATAGGTATTGTTGAAATTGTATCTGTTATCCGGACTATAGGCACCAAATACCATCAGATGGAATTTATCCATGGGACGAAATGTCATAGCACCAGACACCCCGAACGACTGACCGATACTATAAGGTAAAGTATATTTCGTGGCATTGACTCCCGCATACACCTCCAAAAAATCATTGATTTGCCGCTGGTATACCCACCCCAGCCGATTCACCCTACCGATACCAGGCAAGGTAGTCTGCATACCTTCCCCATAGAAATAAGGGGCAAACCGCCCGTATGCCTGATAGTCTCCCAAAAACATGGGAGAAGGGTTCACATAATAGGACGGGATGTAAAAAGGTTTCTTCAACTTAGGATCAAAGTTTCCTGCTGAATCCGGCTTTATTTCCAGATTTTCTCCATGCCCCTTTATTTTCACTCTATCCATGGACGGGTCAATGGACAGGAAACCCTCACCCCCATCTTTACCCAATCCTGCATCAAGCCTTATCGTATCTTTTTTGATACTTTCTTGTCCGAAAACCTGCGTACAGGACAGTCCTAAAAGCATAAGAAACACAAGTACCGATTTCATCATTCAAACATTTAAAAGCAATCACTTCAAAGTTACTTTAATTCTTTCATTCTGGCTATATGGATTGCAGGTCAAACTTGCACAACAGGATAAAAAAGATTACCATTTACGGAGCGGATAATTAAAAATAATACGTTAAGGAAGCCACGAACGTCCTGAACTTGGTATCGGGATTATTCTGATAAGTCTTTTTCATACCCCAGTCATATCCTATGGCTACCTGTACATGGCGGGCTATCTCCACCCCGGCACGAAAGCCCGCTCCCCAGTCGAAGCGGGGCATCGTTCCGTCCTTAAATACATTAGAGGAAACCGTCTTGACGACATCCGCTTCTCCGAGCCTGCTGCTTATCTGCTTCATTTGACCGAACAGACCGACATTGAAGTGGGGACCGGCATCCAGAAACAGACTGACATTCTTCCCGACCTTCAATTTATAACCTAAGTGAATGGGAATATGAAGATAATAAGGCGTACTGTCATATTCGTAAGTATTTTCGTTCATCACATAATAATAAGGGCTTTTCCAGCCGTAGGAGGAAAACATAAGTCCCATATCCACATACAACCCTTTCGCCGCCTCACGGAAGGCATATTCCCCTTTCAACCCGGCATGAAAACCGGATTTAGGCATGTTCCCCTTGGTGGAGTGATGATTATATCCTCCTGAAAGTCCGTACCTGAATTCCTGTGCTTGCACCGAAGCAAACAACGACGCGCATATTGCCAACGTAAGTAAAATTCTTGTCTTCATAATCTTATGGTTTTAAATCAATTATCATTCTTTTTCTTTCGGAGAGCTTATCCAATCGCTTTCGTACACATTGCATCCTCCTAAAAGTCCGATGCCGTTTTCCACATTGGTATAATGGCTGCGGATAGGGGCCAACCCATATTTTCCCAAATCATTGTTTTGGATACGATTGAGCGCCTGCAGGTAAGTGTACATTTCTTTCGACAGCTTGTACAAATAGATTTTATACGCGATGGTTACCTTTTGCTCTTCACCTTCATAACCAGGATCGTAATATGTACCCACCTTCAGCGTATAACTCTTCCCGTCTATCTTGCTGTCATCCCAACAATACAGATAGCGGTAATACTCTTTTGAAATATCGAACACATCATCAAATCCGGTCTTTTCTGAAAGCAACGGTTCCTTTTCCAAATCAAGATCTACAGGCATATACTGTATGGTATCCCGCATTTCGGGGCTCACATACACCGTCTTTTTCTTCTTAATGACTCTCATCCCATAATAATCCTCCGTACCGGCCGTATCGGTGAAAGAGACGCGAAACTGTATGCTCCTGCCATAATTGCCGTCTGTCAGCACCACCTCCAGTTTATCCAATGGAAAGGCCTTCGGTATCACCGTTTGTGCCTTGGCGAGCGGTAAATCGGGATAAGAGACTTCCATCTCGATACGGTCGCCGTCTTTCAACTTGCCCAACACATAATACGACTGAGCCGGAAGCAACCCGACAGCTGTTTCCGTATAATTTATCGCTTTCTCCTCTCCGTTCAGCTTGAACAACAGCGTAGGCTTTCCGTCTGTACTCGCCTCCTTGCGATAAATCGGCCTGCTCCGGGCCACCTGTATCAAGGTCGTATCACTCCCCGTAAAAGGCATGCAAAAAAGCACGACCTTGCTCTCGGCATCCATCTCTTTCAGACTGAAGTCGTGTGTACACGACTGGCATATAAAGAATCCTAAGAGGATAAACCACATTCTATATCTCATACGAATTTAAAATTTAAGTGTATAACTAAAGGACGGTATGACAGGAAACACTCCGTGAGCTTTTCCCACAAACGTACCGTCCGGATTTTGCTGTACGGTGGCATAGAGCGGGTTCATCCGGCAATACGCATTATACAGACTGACATTCCAGATGCGCTCGAAACCTCTTTTCGTGGTTTTGCGGAAGTTAATCCCTACATCCAACCTGTGATAGGCCGGAAGGGAGACATTGTTGGGCCTCTCGTACACCAGCATCCCTTCATTTGTCCTTTCCACTCCCGGTAGGACAGGAGCATCCACCTGCTGCGATGGAAGGGTGATGCGGTTCCCACTCCGATAGTTCCACGAGGCGTAGGCATCGATCCGGTCATTGAACTTATACGAGATAGAGACCGAGAATTTATGCCGGTTGTCGAACTTGTCGGGATACCATACGGGATAGAAATCCGGGAAATACCGCTTGCTCCACGACAAGGTGTAGGAGGCATCAACCGAGGTTCTCCCATTGCTGTAACTGACATCCGTCTCCATCCCGTAGGCTTTTCCTTTTCCGATTCTCACCTCGTTCTCCCACCGGTCTGCCGCCGGGTTAAGCATGCCACTGCTGCCGTCATATTCTATCAAGTTGTCCATGGTTTTATAAAATCCCTCCAGACTCCACCGGATGCCATACGGCAGTTTGCCGTAGACTCCTGCGGCCCATTGCCGCGATTTCATCGGTGTAATGTGCGCGGTGGAAGGCACCCAATAGTCAGTGGGCAGGTTCAGGTAAGTGGCCGAAAGCTGGTGCATGAACTGGCTCATCTCCGTGTACGAAACCTTCAGACTGACTTTATCACACAGCCTAAGGTGAATTGCCGCACGCGGCTCTATCGAATGATATTTCGTACCCGATATGCCAAACAATGTGTAATGTATCCCTCCATTCAGCTTCACGCGTTTGCCTACCGACAGGTCATCTTCTGCATAAAGCGTGAATTCATTGCTCCTGTACCGGCTGGAGATTTGGTTGGTCAGCGCGTTTTGAGAAACATCGCCGTACTTGGAATAATAATTCTGGGGCACAAAAAGATGGTGCATATAGTTGGAGCCGAAACGGATATGATTCCAAGCATTCGGACGATAGTCAAACTCCATCCGATAGCCGAAATCATGGATGGTGGAACGATTGCGCTGCTCTTTTACTATGGCTCCCTTCAATCCTTCAATATACCCCAACTGTTCTTCACTCAGGTAATCGAATTTCGACTGATTATGGGTATAAACCCCTGTAATATTGGCAAACATTTTGTGCGAGAAAATGTATTTCCAGTTGACGGATGCGGTGAAGTTTCCCCATTGCAGACTGAACTTGTCTACATTGGTCGGCTCCGGGTCAAACAGGTATTCTTTATGCCTGAACTTGAAAAGGTCATTACCCGAATAAAGGCTGATATCCGCACGACTTTTTTCCGAAAAGATATGGGTTACCTTTGCATTGAGGTCATGAAACGCATACCGCAGATTCTGCTTGTTCCGACGACTGGAGTTTATGATGGCGAGAGCCGGAGCCGTGAGCAGGTCCATCCACGTACGACGCAGGGCCACATTGAACGAAGTACGGTTCTTCACAATCGGTCCTTCAAACTGTATTCTGCCTTCTAAAAGTCCTAACGTGAAACTGCCCCGGTACTCCTTCATGTTTCCGTCATTGGTACGTACATCGACCACCGAAGAAAGCCGTCCGCCATAGCGTGCCGGGAAGCCACTCTTATAGAAATCTATATTCTTGATAATGTCCGTATTGAATGCAGAAAACAGTCCTCCGGCATGGTTCACCTGATACAAGGGAGTACCGTCCAACAGAAACAGGTTTTCATCGTTGTTGCCGCCATGCACGTACAATCCGGAGATAAGCTCCGTCCCGCTGGCCACTCCCGAGAGACTTTGAAGTTTCTTCACCACATCGGGCGAACTCATAAAGTTGTTTCCGCTCACAAAATCCTTTGCCGTAAGCGACACCTTCCCAGTTTGGGTAGTGTATAAAGGAGAATTCAAATCGGCAGTCACGACCACCTCCTCGATTTGGTAATCCGATTTCAGCCAAATATTTTTTGTTTTATTTCCCTTCAACGTAATCTCTTCCAGCAGTTCTCCGCTACCGATGTGCGAGAATCGGATTTTGTGGACTCCCTCACTCAAGGTCAGGCTGTAAAAACCGTGCTCGTTGGTCAGTGTTCCTGTATGGGAGGTGATGTCCCACACGGTAGCATTGATAACCGTCTCTCCGTTTTCCTGATAGACGTATCCGCTTAACGTATAAGAAGACCGTTTTTTAAGTATCACATACTCGCCGTTCACCTCCCATTGGATGCCTGCATGCTCAAACAGGGTGGAAAGGGCACTTTCCAGACTGTTCATATCAAGATGCTTACCGGCATAGGGAATGTCGAGCTTGATAGAAGCATCGTACACAAAGCTGACCGGATATACTTGTTTCACCTGTTCCATCAGGTCTTCTACGGTGACCCGATGCTGTGCATGCAGGGATAAGGCATTCATCAAGGAAGCCAGAAAAAATAAAGATAGGAAGCGTGTCTTCATCTGCTTTTCTTTGTAATTTTTATATCCAGTGTCTTTTCAATCAACGCGATGATTTCCTCCAGGTTATCCGTCTTGAACTCTCCGGTAATCGTCCGGTAATGTGCCGACGAATACAGAGGGGTGCCATAATAGAGGGACAATTCTTTGAGTACCTCTTCAACCGGGGTGTTCCGGTAAACGAATTTACCTGTCGCCCATGCCGACGGATTGGGCAAGGCCGGACGGCTCACCACCGGCATTTCGTCGCCATGGGTCAGCACGCCACACATGTCTTTCGTGAGGATAATCCCGTCTTTGCCGTATCGGGCCTTGAACACCACCTTACCGGATTTTACATACACACGGGTAGCCGTATCCGGTCTGGATTCGTCCACTTCAAACTCGGTACCCAGCACTTTCACCTGCGCATAGTGGCTCGTGGCCAGGAAAGGAGCATGCACATTCCTGCGGACGGAAAAATACACCTTCCCGGACAAGTTCACCGCCCGACATTCTTTTCCGTATGTATCCGCATCGTATGATACCGTGGCCCCTTGGGAAAGAATGAGCAGTGTACTGTCCGGCAGAAAATGCCGGCTCACTCCTGCCTCTGCCGTGAAACACACGATATGAGGTTCCTTTCCATTCCACAGGGTATGATACCCCACAATACAAAGGAATATCGCCGCGGCTATACCCGAAAAATACATCCAGCGCCTGCCGGACAAATAGGATTGTCTCTCACCCATTATCTTTCGCAAGGCCTTTTGGGTATCCAGTTTCCCGTATGTGTAATACCGAAGGACAAACTGGAGTTTTCTTTCTTCTTTATCTTTCATGATTGAATGTGTTTTTAGCTAATACTGAATATCCGGCAGAAAATCCTATGCCGGGAACAAAAAATTATCCGAAAAAGAACAGATATACCTTTTGCACTCCTGCCTTCACGGCTTTAATCGCCTTGCTCATCTGATTCTTCACCGTATTGACGGAGATGTGCAATCTGACGGCTATTTCCTCGTACTTCAACCCCTCCCTCTTGGCCAGCAGAAACACTTCCCTGCACTTTTCCGGCAAAGAGTCTATGGCCGTCCACATACGGGCCTCATCGTAAGCCCATTCTTCACATTCTTCGTCCGAAAGAATCTCTTCAAGGTCGGAAGGCTGCACGTTGCTGTCAATCAATGAATCCTTCTTCAACGTGTCTATACAGCGGTTTCTTACCATGGAGTACAGGTACGATTTAAGGCCACTTGCGTCCACTCCCCTGTCCTTCCGCCTCCACAGTTCCATGAAACAGTCCTGTACCGTATCTTCCGCATCATCAATATCTTTCAGATAATGCAGTGCGAACAGACAAAGCGGACGGTAATATTGAAGGAAATGCTCTCTGAATATTTTTGTATTGATGTCCATGCCCAAGTGTGATTGATAGATTCGCATTTTTAGGAAAACTCAGAATCGAAAGTTTACCACTATGAAAGGACCCGTTTTTTATCATATTTAAACACAAGGACAGTTTTTTATACATTCTTTAAGCTGCAATACAAGAAAGGTAATAAACTTCAGCCACCGTACACGCAGCATCGAAAGATGGGTGACAGAAGAGCTATAGACCTATGTCCCAAACGCCCCCACCTCTTTCTCTCCACCTCAAAGCGCTTTCTATGTTTCCTTCCCGCAAAACATACGTTTCCCGATGCGGAAACCTACGTTTCGCGCAAGGAAAACGTACGGTTCCGCACCGGAAAACGTAAAAGACTTCTTTCCGTCCGGAAGTATTCACTTTGATAATTCCAGCTATTTTTCGTAACTTCGCACGTTCATCTAACAAGAAGAGACACATGTCAGAAAATGATTTTATTACCATAAAGGGTGCCCGGGTGAATAACCTGAAAAACATCGACGTACGTATCCCCCGCAACAAGCTGGTAGTCATTACCGGACTGTCCGGTTCGGGAAAGTCGTCGCTGGCATTCGACACGCTGTATGCCGAAGGGCAAAGACGTTATGTGGAAAGCCTGTCTGCCTACGCCCGCCAGTTTCTCGGACGTATGAGCAAACCGGAATGTGACTTTATCAAGGGGATTCCGCCGGCCATCGCCATCGAACAGAAGGTGACGAGCCGCAACCCGCGTTCTACCGTAGGCACATCGACCGAGATTTATGAGTACCTGCGTCTGCTTTTCGCACGGGTGGGAAAGACCTATTCGCCCGTGAGCGGACAACTGGTGAAGAAGGACAGCGTGGAAGACATCGTGAACTGCATGCTGTCGTATCCGAAGGGTACGCGCTACACCGTGCTGACCCCCATCCTTCCCCGCGACGGAAGAAGCATGGCGGAACAGCTGGACATGGACATGAAGCAGGGATTCACCCGACTGGAGGTGGACGGCGAAATGGTACGCATTGAGGACTATACCTACCACGAAAGCGACAAGGTATACCTGCTGGTCGACCGCATGAGCTGCGACGACAGCAAGGATGCCATCAGCCGACTGACGGATTCCGCCGAAACGGCCATGTACGAAGGCGACGGCACGTGCATGCTCCGCTTTTACTTGTCGGACGACACCCGCCTGCATGTGTTCAGTACCAAATTTGAAGCCGACGGCATCAAGTTTGAAGAGCCAAACGACCAGATGTTCTCGTTCAACTCACCGCTGGGGGCCTGTCCTACGTGTGAAGGCTTCGGCAAGATTATCGGTATCGATGAACATCTGGTAATCCCCAACCGGGCACTGAGTGTGTACGACGGGGCCGTGCTCTGCTGGCGAGGCGAGAAAATGGGAGAATGGCTGAACGAATTCCTGCGGGAAGCGCCGGCTCACGATTTCCCTATCTTCACGCCGTATTATGAACTGACGCAGGAACAGAAGGATTACCTCTGGCACGGACCGAGAGAGAAGGTCTGCATCGACTCTTTCTTCAAGATGCTGGAGGAAAACCAATACAAGATACAGTATCGCGTGATGCTGGCCCGCTACCGGGGAAAAACGACCTGCCCCACCTGTCATGGCAGCCGGCTGAAAAAGGAAGCCAGCTACGTGCGGGTAGGCGGAAAGAACATTTCGGAACTGGTGGATATGCCGATTACCCAATTGCAGGAGTTTTTCCGTACCTTGACCTTGGATGCTCACGACACTCTCGTGGCACAACGGTTGTTGAGTGAAATCAAGAACCGACTGACCTTCCTGTCGGATGTGGGACTGGGTTACCTGACCCTGAACCGGTTGAGCAACTCGCTCTCCGGAGGTGAAAGCCAGCGAATCAACCTGGCCACCTCGCTGGGAAGCAGTCTGGTGGGCTCGTTATACATCCTCGACGAACCGAGCATCGGACTGCACAGCCGCGACACCACCCGCCTCATCAAGGTGCTGCGCCAGCTGCAACAGCTGGGTAACACGGTGGTAGTGGTGGAACATGACGAGGAAATCATCCGGGCCGCCGACTACATCATCGACATCGGTCCGAAAGCCGGACGACTGGGCGGACAGGTGGTATACCAAGGCGACATGAAAGACTTACACAAAGGCAGCGACAGCTATACCGTGAAATACCTGCTGGGAGAAGAAACCATCGACCCTCCGACCAGCCATCGCCCGTGGAACAACTACATCGAAATCAAGGGGGCACGCGAGAACAACCTGAAAGGCATCGACGTACGCTTCCCGCTCAACGTGATGACGGTGGTGACGGGTGTCAGCGGTTCCGGAAAGAGTACGCTGGTGCGCGACATCTTCTACAAAGCCCTGAAGCGGGAATACAGTGAGTCGAGCGAACGCCCGGGCGAATTTGTCTCACTGGGCGGCGACATCCATCAGGTGAGCGACATCGAATTTGTGGACCAGAACCCGATTGGAAAATCTTCCCGAAGCAACCCGGTGACCTACGTCAAGGCGTACGATGAAATCCGGAAACTGTTTGCCGACCAGCCACTGGCCAAGCAGATGGGATACAGCGCAGGCTATTTCTCGTTCAACACGGAAGGCGGACGCTGCGAAGAATGCAAGGGAGAAGGTACGGTGACGGTAGAAATGCAGTTCATGGCCGACCTGGTGCTAGAGTGCGAATCTTGCCACGGCAAACGCTTCAAGAACGACACGCTGGAAGTGAAGTTCGAAGGGAAAAACATTTACGACGTACTGGAAATGACGGTCAACCAGGCCATCGAGTTCTTCACAGAACACAACCAGAAGAAGATTGTCAAGAAGCTGCGTCCGTTGCAGGATGTGGGACTGGGCTACATCAAGCTGGGACAGTCCTCGTCTACCCTTTCCGGAGGAGAAAACCAGCGCGTGAAACTGGCCTATTTCCTCAGCATCGAAAAGGCACAGCCTACCATCTTCGTGTTCGACGAACCGACCACAGGTCTGCACTTCCACGACATCAAGAAACTGCTGGAGGCCTTCGACGCCCTCATCAGCCGGGGACATACCCTGGTCATCATTGAACACAACTTAGATGTCATCAAGTGTGCCGACTATGTCATTGACCTCGGACCGGAAGGAGGCGACAAGGGAGGCAACTTAGTAGTGGCCGGCACACCGGAAGAGGTAGCGAAATGTGCGGCTTCCTATACGGGGCAATACCTGGCCGAGAAACTCAATCCGCAATCTTAACGCATCAAATACATGACTCAAATACTTGAAACCCTATACAGCCAACTGACCGGACATGCCCCTGAAAGTGTAGAGGCACTGCCGGGAGCTGGCTCCAACCGAAACTATTACCGTCTGAAGGGCAGCCCGACCCTCATCGGGGTGTGCGGTACTTCGCGCGAAGAGAACGAAGCCTTCATTTACCTGTCGCATCATTTTCAGGCACAGCATTTACCCGTACCGGCAGTGCATGCTGTTTCCGACGACGGACTCTGCTACCTGCAGGATGATTTGGGCACGGATTCCCTGTTCCAGCTCATCGCCCACGGAAGAGAGACGGGAGAATTTGACGAGACGGAACGGAACCTGCTGAAAAAGGTCATCCGGCTGTTGCCCCGTGTGCAGTTTGAAGGGGCGCAAGGGTTGGATTTCGGGAGATGCTATCCGGCGGTAGAATTTGACCATAGAAGCATCCTGTGGGACTTAAACTACTTCAAATATTGTTTTCTGAAAGCGACGGGCGTAGATTTCCGGGAAGATTTGCTGGAAGATGACTTCGATGCCCTCTGCCGGACCCTGATGAGAAGCATGGAAGCCCAACCGGTATTCATGTACCGCGATTTCCAAAGCCGGAACATCATGGTGAAAGACGGAGAACCTTTCCTGATAGACTTTCAGGGAGGACGTAAAGGACCGATTTATTACGACGTGGCTTCTTTCCTCTGGCAGGCAAAAGCCCACTATCCAGACAGTCTGCGCCAGGAACTGATAGACGAGTACCTAGAAGCCCTTTACCCGTACAAGCCAATCGAAAAAACAGAATTTCTGTCCCGTCTGCGCCATGTGGTATTGTTCCGCACGCTGCAGGTACTGGGAGCTTACGGCTTCCGCGGTTATTTCGAAAAAAAGGCACATTTCATTGAAAGCATTCCTTTCGCCATCGAGAACCTGCGCCAGCTGTTGCAGGAAGGCTTCCCGGAATATCCTTATCTCTGCGAAGTATTGCAGCGCATGACGGAACTGAAACAGTTTGCCGTTGTCCGCAACCGCCGCAACCTGACCGTGACGGTGATGAGTTTCTCCTATCGGAAAGGAATTCCGACAGACGAAAGCGGAAACGGCGGAGGATACGTGTTCGACTGCCGCGCCGTACACAACCCCGGACGCTACGAGCAGTACAAGTCGCTCACGGGACGGGATGCACCGGTCATCGAGTTTCTGGAAAAAGACGGAGAAATCACGGAGTTCCTACGCCATACCGATGCCTTGGTAGATGCCCACGTACAGCGTTTTCTGGAGCGGGGTTTCTCACACCTGATGATTTGCTTCGGCTGCACCGGCGGACAGCACCGCTCGGTATATTCTGCACAACACACGGCTGAACACCTATATGAGAAGTTCAAAATCAACGTACACCTGATTCATCGGGAACAACAAATAGACCAATTACTGAAAGCCAAATGAAAGCCATGATATTTGCCGCCGGACTGGGTACCCGGCTCAAACCACTGACCGACCACATGCCCAAAGCCTTGGTGCCGGTGGCCGGACGTCCCATGCTGGAGCATGTGATTCTCAAACTGAAAGAAGCGGGATTTACCGAACTGGTCATCAACATCCATCATTTCGGAGAACAGATTCTCGATTTCCTGAAAGCCAACCAGGATTTCGGACTGACCATCCACATCAGTGACGAACGCGAGATGCTGCTGGATACGGGAGGCGGTATCAAGAAAGCGGCGACTTTCTTCACGGGAACGGAACCCTTCCTGGTACACAATGTGGACATCCTGTCGAATGCCAACCTGAAAGAAGTCTACGAGTTCCACCGGAAAAGCCAGAATCTGGCCACCCTGCTGGTCAGCCCGCGCAAGACTTCACGTTATCTGCTGTTCGATGCAGACAACCGCCTGAAGGGCTGGATTCACAAAGACACCCTGCAGACCAAACCGGAAGGATTGGTATATGAACCGGGGAAATACCGCGAATACGCATTCAGCGGGATTCATGTGATTTCACCGGAGCTGTTTCATTACATGGATGGAGAACAATGGAACGGCAAGTTTCCCATCATGGATTTTTACCTGCATACCTGCCAACAGGTTCTGCTCGGCGGATGCGTGAAGGAAGATTTGCAACTGATTGACATCGGCAAACCGGACACGCTGGCCCGGGCCGAAGAATTTCTACTGCATTAACATTAATACCACGTAACAGAACTACCCGTATTACTTCGCTGATCCCACTTCAAAGCATCGGTCAACATACTGGAGTTGGCACGGATGGAGAAGTTGTAGGAAGTGAACGGACCGAACACCAACCCGCAGCTCATATTGAAACAGTGCAAGTCGCGGGTAATGTTCAAGGTGGTCATAGACATTTCCTTGGAAGTAAAATCATATCCGGTAGAATACGTCATGTTCCAGCGGCTACCAATCTTGAAATTACCCGACACGTTCAACGAGTGAGTCAATGAATATGGGTAGCGCATCTTCTTGATATTGATATCCTTCGAACGGTCTTCACGGATACTGTAACTGTAACTCAAGCTGATGCTCCAAGGAAACTTAAAGGCCAAATAACCATCTGAATCAACAGAAGCCTTTTCTGTCTTTCGCATATTGGATTTATTGTCCTGTTCTTTGTTTTCCTCTGTATCCTCTTCCTCGTCTTCCGAATCTCCTTTTTTCTTCTTGTTCTTGTCTTCGTTCTCATCCTTCTTGCCGAAAAGTTTCTTGAAGGTATCGTTGTTCAAGGTATAAGAGAACGAACCGCTGTATCCTTGGAAACGTCCGAAACGTCCGTAAGACCATTCTGTGCGGTCACCGACCACCACATTACCGTTCTCATCAAACTGATAAGCGTAGGTAGCGAACGAAGCGTTCATGTTGAACGTATAGCTCTTGGTCAACTTCAAACGGAGGTTCATGCTCAAGTCACTCCACCGTTTGTTGGCCACATCATAAGAAAGAGAAGCCCCCAACTGGTCAATCAGACTGATTTTCTTATAACCCGTGGTATCCTTGTCCGACCTCATCTTCATTTCAAGGTTATTGTCGACCGAGAAACTGATGTTCTGCGACATGTTCTTTCCAGGCACCCCATACACAGCTCCTTCATACGGTGAATATTCCACGGTACGTACTTCCCCGTCTTCGTCGGTATAAGTATAGGTATCATAATAGCCATAACGCGCCTTACCGAAATCCGGCGTATAGGTATAGCTGATTGTCGGCGTAAAGACGTGACGAATCTGAATTTCCTTGCTCTTCATAAACAACGGTTTGTACATACCATACAATTTGGTGTTCATCTGCAACGCCAGGTTATAGTCGTACACACGGTTGAAACCATTGATGGTATCCCGGCGCACATGGTCATCGGAAGCCGGACTCGGGTCGTAACTCTGCTTCACCTTCCGCAAATACCAGCGCTCCGTGTAATTGAACGAAGGTACGATATTAATGTATTTGAATAGGTTGAAAGTAGCAGAGATCGGAATCTTATGCTGCATACCATTTTCCCACTGGGTCAACGGAGTCTTGAACAACAAGTTATCTTTTGTACTGATGGAGTTCGTGATACTTCCGGTATACTGCAAAGAAATTTTCTCATACCAACGTTCATCGCCTGCCGCTTTTTTCCGTTTGAACGGATAGATACGGTTCAACGAAATGTTGACATCCGGCAAGGTCATGCTCAAAGAAGAGTCACGCGTGTTCTGTGTGATATTGAACGCTCCCGAAATGTTCAAACCGATTTCCGGGAAGTTACGGGAATAGCTCACACTGGAAGCTTTGGTATTTTGGGCATACTGCTGTGGATTGTACAAGCTGCTCAAACTGGAGCGGTCGTAACTACTGGTGGCAAAGTTCACGCTGGCCGAGAACGAACTGTTCGGATTCGCCTTGGCATCCTGCCGGTGACTCCATTGGATACGGAAGTCCTTCGATACCGAATAGTCGGGCATGTTCTTTTCACCAGTTTTCGTCACCAGGTAACTGGCATTGAAAGAACCGCTGTATTTATAGCGTTTGTTATAGTTGGATGCAGCCGAAAGTCCCCATGACCCTTTTGTAAAGATTTCGCCCAACAACTTCAAGTCCATCTTGTCGCTGATGGCGAAATAATATCCTCCATCACGCAGATAGAAACCACGGTTCATTTCATCTCCATACGTCGGCATGATGAAACCGGAAGAATAACTGCTGTTGAAAGGAAAAAATCCGAACGGTACGGCAATGGGCAGAGGCACATCCTCTACCACCAGCTGAGCCGGGCCGAACACTACATTCTTCTTAGGACGGACCTTCGCCATGGACATCTTCAGATAGAAGTGCGGATGATCATGATTGTCACAGGTGGTATACATCCCTTCACCCATGCAAATCTCATCATTTGCACCTTTCTTAGCTTTTTTACTGGTGACATATCCTTCACCCTGCTGTGTGACAATGTTGTTGATGAATCCTTTCTTCGTCTTGAAGTTATAGCGCATAATTTTGGATTCATACGGAGTCTCTCCGTCCTTGAATATCGGCGTACCACTCTCCACACCCGTCGTATCGGTCACACCTCTTGCGTAGACCGTACTGCTGTCCATATTCATGGAGATAACTGCAGAAGTCAGCTCGATGTTCTGGTAATTGACTTTTCCTTCCCCATACAGATGTGCATAGCCTTCCTTAGTAAAGACAATGGAATCGCTGGCCTCATAAATGACAGGGGCATCCAACGGTTCCTTCTTCTTGGCAGTGTCTGCGGCCAAAGTATCTATCCCCAGCGAATCCATCGCCAATGAATCCCGCTGAAGAGAATCGGCTGTCACAGAATTTCGGTCCCCTCCCCGCATACGTTTCCCCCTCACGCGCTGCGCTTCGGCATAGAATGAGCAGAAAAAGCCAAAAACAAACAAGGATAGCAGTAAATATATGGTTCTTTTAAATGATGTCATTACCGTTTTCTTACGCAATATGCGGTGCAAAAGTAAGCATTATCCGATAAATAAACGCCAAACCCTTTCTTATTTATGTATTTTTAGTTCTATAAGAAGAGTTTACACCATGCATCGAAACGGGTGAGACCTTCGTCTCCATGCTTCTCGATGCTCTTCCGGGCCTTCTCCACACTCTTCTCCTTATCCAGTTTGGTCTTTGAATAGAACTTATCGGCAAAACAGATAATCTGTTCTTCCAAGCTGACAGGAATCATATCACGGTGAGGTATCGGCAGATTCTGATCAATTATGCTCTGCAACGAAAGACCAGCCCCCGTGTGACGCTCACACACCAAGGCATGACGCGGATACCCTTCACGCGCCACTAACTCTGCTCCCAGATAGCCGTGACAGATGTAAGGATATTTGCCAAAACAGTAAATACCGTCGGCATCGGTCTCAAAAATACCGATGTCGTGCAGCATAGCGGCTTCCTCGATAAAAGTCAAATCCAAATTCAGTTCCGGATGTTTCCGGGCCATGACCAGCGCCTTATCAGCTACCGAACGACTATGTACCAGCAGAATGTGTCTTAACTCATTTTCTACCGGATAATATTTATCTATCAATGCAAGTGGATTCATATTAAAGGTGCTATATTTGTAAAACGTCTCACAAATCTATAAAAAATCCATGAGTTACACGAAAAGATTCCGATGGAATTACATACTGACGCTCTGCTGTCTCTGCTTTTGGGCCCTTCAAGGACAAGCCATCGTACGCAACGGGGCCGACCAACTGGATAAATTACTTCCGCTACTGGAAGGAAAACGGGTTTCGCTCGTCGTCAACCACACTTCACTTTGTGGGAAAACCCATTTACTGGACACCCTGTCTACCTACCTCAAAATCGTGCAGGTGTTTGCACCGGAACACGGATTCCGGGGAGTGGCCGATGCCGGAGAAAGTGTCAACGACGGGAAAGACCTCCGCACGGGAGTCCCCATCCGTTCTCTTTACGGGAAAAACAAGAAACCGCTTCCCTCCCAACTGGCAAGCACAGACGTAATTGTCTTCGACATGCAGGACGTAGGCGCCCGGTTCTACACGTATATCAGTACGCTCTACTACGTAATGCAAGCCTGTGCAGAGAATCATAAGGAACTGATTGTATTGGACCGCCCCAATCCGTGCGACTATGTAGACGGTCCGGTACGCGAAAAAGCCTATAAAAGTTTTGTGGGCATGCTTCCCATTCCGGTACTTCACGGATGCACGCTGGGCGAACTGGCCCGGATGATCAACGGAGAAGGATGGCTGGGCAACCAGCTGCAATGCGACCTGCACCTCATCCCCGTGGAAGGCTGGAGACACGGACAGCCCTATTCGCTTCCGGTCAAACCCTCTCCCAACCTCCCCAATGACCTATCCATTGCACTCTATCCTTCTCTCTGCCCGTTTGAAGGAACCTCGGTCAGTGTAGGAAGAGGTACTCTCTTTCCATTCCAAGTAGCTGGCTCACCCGATTTGAGTAAAGCCTTTTCCTTTCACTTTACCCCCAAAGTACTGGAAGGCTTCGACAAGCATCCCCTGCACCGTGACCGTGCTTGCTACGGAATAGACTTACGTACAACCGACCAGCTCCCTCAAGGTTTTTCCTTGCAATACGTCATCCAATTCTACCGGGCCTACCAGTCCCTCTATCCAGATGCTGCCAAACGGTTCTTTACCCGTCCCCAATGGTTCGACCTGCTGATGGGAACCTCACAAGTACGCAAGGATATCCTACAAGGAAAGACCGAAACGGAAATCCGCCGGACCTGGGAAAAAAATTTGCAAGCTTATCGGGCCATTCGTGCCAAATACCTGCTGTATGAATAACGCATAAAAAAGGCGGACCGCAGAATCTTTTAAAAGGAACTGCGGTCCGCCTTCGTATGGAATTTTTCTCTACAATTATTTTTTCTTCATTTTCTGCATCATACCGGCCATCTTACTGCCTGTCACCATCTTCATCATCTTACGGGTCTGGTCAAACTGCTTCAGCAAGCGGTTCACTTCCTGAATGCTGGTACCACTACCTTTGGCGATACGTGTACGGCGTGTTCCGTTCAGAATTTCCGGATGAGTACGTTCTTCCGGTGTCATGGAATAAATGATGGCTTCAATGCTCTTGAAGGCATTGTCGTCAATGTCGATATCCTTGATAGCTTTTCCCACTCCCGGAATCATGGAAGCCAGTTCCTTCAGGTTACCCATCTTCTTAATCTGGTGAATCTGCGTCAGGAAGTCGTTGAAGTCAAACTGGTTCTTCTGGATTTTCTTCTGCAAACGCTTTGCCTCTTCTTCATCGTACTGTTCCTGTGCACGTTCTACCAAAGAAACAATATCACCCATACCCAGGATACGGTCGGCCATACGAGCCGGATGGAACTGATCTACAGCATCCAGTTTTTCGCCCGTACCGACAAACATAATCGGCTTGTTTACGACTGTACGGATAGAAAGAGCTGCACCACCACGGGTATCACCATCCAACTTGGTCAATACTACTCCGGTAAAATCCAAACGTTCGTTGAATTCACGAGCCGTATTCACCGCATCCTGTCCGGTCATGGCATCTACCACGAACAGAGTGGCATCTGGATTGATAGCTTTCTTGATCGCTTCAATCTCGTTCATCATCTGCTCGTCAACAGCCAGACGTCCAGCCGTATCGACAATTACCAAATCGTAACCTTTCGCTTTCGCTTCCTGAATGGCATTCAAGGCAATCTGTACAGGATCTTTGCTGTCCGGTTCGCTGTATACCGGTACTTCTACCTGCTGTCCCAACACCTTCAACTGTTCGATAGCTGCCGGACGATATACGTCACAGGCCACCAGCAAAGGCTTGCGGTTCTTCTTGGCCTTCATCATGCGGGCCAGCTTGCCAGAGAAAGTCGTCTTACCAGAACCTTGCAAACCTGACATCAAAATGACAGCCGGACGGTTCTTCAATTCGATTTCTGCTGTGTCTCCTCCCATCAAGGTCGTCAGCTCATCGTGTACAATCTTCACCATCAACTGACTCGGCTTGACAGCTGTCAAAACATTCTGTCCCAGCGCCTTTTCCTTTACCGTATCAGTAAAATTCTTCGCTACTTTATAATTCACATCCGCATCCAGCAAGGCACGACGGACATCCTTCAAGGTTTCGGCCACATTGATTTCGGTGATTTTTCCTTCACCCTTCAATATCTTAAACGACCGTTCCAGTCTTTCACTTAAATTATCGAACATATATGTTGCTTTTTATTTATTATCAAAATTTTCCAGCGTGCAAAATTACAAAAAAATCAGTATGCTCAAATCTTTTTATTCTGCCATTTTGCTTTTTTCAGATAAATGAGGCTGAAAGTCAGCATCAATATATAATAAATGACCTCGGTAGTGAAACAGATATCCACCGGTGCCTGGAGAATCATGCCTACCCCTACCACATAAAGAGCATAGAATACTTGCACACATACTTCAAGCGCCAAGGCAGCCTGTGTGTTTCCCGTACCGGATATGCCATTGAAGTACACATTGGCCAGCGAAGAAATCAGCATGGCTCCACATACCACATACAATGCCGATACAGACTCGTGCCACAAAGCTTCTTCATTGGTATAAACCGACAGGATACTTTCAGGAAAAGCCACACAAAGTGCCACACATACCACCATAATCAAAAAAGACATGCGAGCTATTTTATGCAGCAACGTCAATACGCCCGCCACTCCTCCTGCCCCAATCAGGTTACTGACCAATGTATTAGCCGAAGTGGAAAGAGCCTGCACGGGTATCAGCAACACGACGTACACACTGCGCACAATGTTGGCGATTGCCAGCTGCCGCTGTCCCAAACGTTCCAGTGCCATGAAGAAGACAAACCAGATGGCCATAGCCAAGAAATACTGCACCATCGTGAAGCACGAAATGCGAAGAATGCGCCACACCATCGTCCAGTCGAACTGCCCGAAACGGTTCAATCCGTATTTCTTCAAGTCTACCTTATAATAGGTATATAGCAAGAAAAACACCAGTGAAGAAGCTTCCGCAATAACGGAAGCCAGGGCAGCACCCCGTACCCCCATCTCCGGCAAGCCCAATTCTCCAAAAACCAATCCGTAATCAAGTACCACATTCACCAGTGCCATGACCACCGCGTTCAAAGTCAGTACCTTGGTACGGGTTATCCCGATATACAATCCTCGGAACATGACATTCACGAAAGCAAACAAGAATCCCCAAATGCGCCAGACAAAGAATTCATACGTCGCTTTATAAATGGAATCGGAGGTAATCAGCAATCGAATCAAAGGTTCGGCCGCAAAATACATCAAGGCCAGTAAACAGGCACCCATTCCAAGGCTGAAAGCGGAACCTTGCCACATGACCGGTCCCACGGCCCGATAATTGCCTTCACCGTTACGACGGGCTATCAGAATCTGTGAACCGACACTGAATCCAAAAGCAATAGTATACACACAGATATACAACAACCCTCCCATAGCCGATGCCCCCAATGCAACCTCGCCCACACGTCCTAAAAAGGCCGTATCAGTCACGTTAATCACATTTTGGGCCAGCAAGCCCAGAAAAATCGGATAGGTCACTTGCCAGATTTCTTTATTGGTGTACATACGTCAGGAAATAGAATTGAGTAAAAACCGTATACTTTTGCAAAGATACACATTTCGCACAAGAAGTGAAGGAAAAGGTTAGAAATCGCTCCCCGTCAATTTGTTTCAAATAAAACAATTTCATTTAAAATAATTTTTGCACATTTTGTTGGTTACTGAGCAATTTTGAATTACTTTTGCGGCCTATTTCTAACAAACAACCTATAAAACAAATGAAAAAGATTCTTTTCCTCAGTGCAGCGACACTGAGTCTTTCCTTCCCGGCGCTTGCGGGAGATTATCTTACCAATACCAATCAGCATGCCGCTTTCCTCCGTATGGTTGCCAGAGGAGCTTCCATCGATATAGACGGTGTGTACAGCAATCCTGCCGGACTTTCCTTCCTGCCCCACGAAGGATTCTATCTGTCACTGACCGGACAAAGTGCCTATCAGACACGTGAAATAAATGCTACGTTCCCACTCTTCCAACAAGCAGACGGTGCCGGGACCACCCGCCAGTACAAAGGAACCGCATCTGCCCCTCTCATCCCCAGTTTCCAAGGACTTTATAAAAAAGACAACTGGGTGATTTCTACCAGCTTTGCCATTACGGGAGGTGGAGGCAAGGCCTCGTTCAGCAACGGCCTCCCCATGTTTGATGCCCTAGCCATGGGAATGATCAGTCAGCAAACAGGTGGGAAAGTCACTCCGCAAATGTACGACATCCACACCGCCATGGACGGCAAGCAGTATATTTACGGGCTACAGCTGGGATTAAGCTATAAAATCAATGACTGGCTGAGTGTTTTTGCAGGCGGACGAATGAACTACGTGCAAAGTGGATATGAAGGCTACCTGAAAGCGTATATGAAAGAAAATCTGGGTGGCAACCAACTAGCCAACCTGGAACTGAACTGTGACCAAAGCGGATGGGGATTGACTCCTATCCTCGGGATAGATGCCAAATTGGGACGATGGAACCTGGCAGCCAAATATGAATTCAAGACAAACCTGAACATCGAAAACAAAACCAATGTACTGGATGTACCTGCGGGTACCCCGGAGGCCATTATGAAACCCTACGCTGACGGTGAACAGACACCGAGCGACATTCCTGCCTTCCTGAGTGTAGCCGCCGGATACGAAATTCTGCCCAACCTTCGCGCTTCGGTGGAATATCACTTCTTTGATGACAAACATGCAGGCATGCTGAACGACCGTCAGAAAACCCTGAAACACGGTACACATGAATATTTGGCAGGCCTGGAATGGAACATCACCAAACGGCTGACCGTCAGCGGAGGCTACCAACGGACCAATTACGGTCTTAGTGATGAATTCCAGACCGACACAAGCTTCTATTGTGATTCCTATTCCTTGGGCTTTGGAGCCAGAATAAACTTCACACAGGCATGGAGCATCGATGTAGCTTACTTTTGGACACACTATGACAAGAACACCAAGGAAGTGGCCAGCTACAACGGCACCGGCCTCAGCGGCACAGATGTTTACTATCGTACCAACAAAGTCTTCGGCCTGAGTTTGAACTATAAATTTTAATTCTTTTCCGCTTCGTATCACATGTATCCAATCTCTTTGATGCGAAGCGGAATTTTTATTTCCATATTCTCTTTTGAACAAATTGTTACATGATTGTTCATTCCATGAAAAAAACAGTACCCATTTCCTTTATTCTTCACTTTTTATATATTTGCAACCTAATATCCTTACAAACCCTTCAAAAAATTAAACTATGAGCAAGAAACTATCGTGGATACTCCTATTTACCTTATTAGGAAGTGTGGCATTTACCGGATGTACGGATGAAGATCCACAAGACAACAACTCTTCCACCAACCAATCCAACAATAACGAAGATAAGAATGACGATTTGTCACAAAACATATCCAATGAAACCTATTATGCCAACATATTTGGGAAAGACGCTTTAGAAACTTATTATCTGTGGAACGAGGAAATTCGCGATGACCTGAACCAATGGAACATTGAGACTAACAACGACCCCATCGGAACATTCGACCGCATAAGATATCACGAAGGAGAAAAATACATAGACAAATGGTCTATGCTGACCAACGATATGACTTCCCTTACAAATAACATGAACGGCACAACCACTTCATTTGGATGGAACCTGACTTTTTACGACATGTCAAGTCTAGTAAACAGAGAACAATATGTAGGGGTCGTCAACTTCGTATACAAAGATTCTCCTGCCGCTAAAGCCGGACTCAAACGAGGAGACATTCTCCTCACCTTAGACGGCCATATCATTAATTCCAGCAACTACCGGAATCTCTATTATGGCAATACGCTGACCGTCACACTCGGACTAATGGACCCGGAAAGTTATACTATTCACAACCAAAACAAAGAAGTATCACTGACCGCCGTTTCCATGTATGAGAATCCGGTCATTTGCGATTCCATCTATGAATTCAACGGTAAAAAAGTGGGTTATCTGGCCTACACCAGTTTCGATCTTGCTTCCATCCCTCAACTCATTGAAATCAGCCGTAAATTCAAGGCAGAACAAGTCAAAGAACTCATCCTCGACTTACGCTACAACGGAGGAGGATATGTGACAACAGAACAGGTGCTGGCCTCCATGTTTGCCCCACAGGCTGCTGTAACCAACCAAGAAGTTTTTGAGAAAGAAGTGTATAACAAAATCCTGACTCAATATTATCAGGGAGAAGGGATAAATTTTGAATCTCGTTTTGAGACAGATTTTGAGTATCAGGATCAAGACCAAACCGTAAAAGTGAGTACTAAAGATGCCAACATCGGTTTGGAAAAGATTTATGGTCTGATAAGTTCCGGATCGGCATCTGCTTCGGAAGCCCTTTTGGGAGGATTGATGCCTTACACGCAAATTGAACTTATCGGAAGCCAGTCGTATGGGAAATACTGTACCGGTTTACTCTTTTCAGCCAAAGATTTCTATATAAAGGCACCGGCCGAACTTAACAATTGGGGAGCCTACATCATGATAAATATTTATCAGAACGCATTAGGAGAAACACCTTGCATGCCTGACGGTTTAACCCCTGATATTGCCATTAAAGACAATCCACGACTACCTTATGCCATAGGCGATGTGAACGAACCCCTCTTGAAACAAGCACTCATCGAAGCCGGACGTACATACGATGAAGGCACGGTATCTGCAAACCTCAGCCGCAGCATGGATTCCCAGTTCCGTAAACTGCCCCAAATTAAAAGTGCGACTTTTGGAAAACGCATTCTGACATTGCCTTCAACGGCCACACACAAGATACTGTTCAAAACAGGACTTCAATAACACAATCATACTCAAAAAAGAAAAATCCGCCGACCAACCTTAAAAGTTAGCCGGCGGATTTCTTCTTTTAGGAAATCTACGGATACTTTTCAAAGAATTATTCTTCCCACACCAGATAGGCAGAAATCAGCCAATGGTTCAACTCATTGCCGCTTGCCGGCTGCGCTTCCGGAATACTTACCGTAAAGGTATGTTTGCCAGCCTTCAAATCTTTCAGGCAGATTTCCTCCGGTGTCACATCCGAACCTGGGCACCAGTTGGAACGAGACAAGTCGGAAGAGGCCAAGGGTTCTTCCACTTCTTTGGTTTTATAGCCCTCCTCACTGATATAAGCCGCCAGACGTTTGATCAACCACACTCCCGTAGCCGGATTAAAACGACGGAAAGAAGCACAATCATCCCGCCAAGGAATGAATTCATAAACCTCTTTCCCATCCACAGAAAGAATATTTCGCTTCTGCACAAATTCATCTCCTCCTTCATGACCGCCATGACCGGTCACAATATATTTCAAACGGACATTCTTTGCATTCTCCGGTAATACGAAATCTGTAGAAACCGACTTACGAGCAAAGATATCCGGATACGTCTGACCAATATAATATACCGTATTCATCAAGGGCTCCACATGACGGCGCACCAGTTTCTCACAAGTCACCGGAGTTTCCTTTATCTTCAGCTCCATACTGGCCACATAGCCTTCTGTCGTCCAAGTATCAATGAAGATACCGACATAAGCCTCTCCTTTCAATGCCGGATACAAATCGGTGATATCCTGTTCCCACTGTACACATTTCTCCCATTTAGGTATATAAACCGGACGGCGCTTGCTCGACAACGAATCATCATTCTCACTGAAATGTCCTACTCCAAAAGGTGTCATAAAACGCATCAGCTCAATCGTAGGCAGGTAATCTTTTCCCGGTACAATTCCCACCATATTCTCCAATTTCAGGCTGTCAATTTCCGGGAACTTCTTTTTTCCCTGCGCAATACTCAACAAATTGATGGCCGAATGTTTCGGTATCACGAAGCAAGAACCCGACTTATCCCAGCGGTCGCCATTCGAAGCCAATGTCACTTTCACACTGACCGTTACATCCCGTTGGTAATCGGGAATCTGAATCTTCTTCAGAATGATTCGCCCGTTCACCAAATGAATGACTCCATTTCCATCCGCTGCGGAATAATTGGCATACGTATCCGGTACGAAATGGATATTCTCCTTATTAAACACCGTCAAGTTCAAATCTCCCTTAGCCGGGAGTTCCTTATGTCCTACCGCATATACATTCAAAGCCACGCACAAGGAAACAAACATGCTTACTATTTTCATAACTTCTGTAAATATTAATTACTTTCAATAACCTGTCCCGCTCCCCGATACAATTTCACCGGTCCGTCCAACAACACGGCCACAACAGTTATCTGCGGATCCAATACACGGTCGGGAACCTCAATGTACAAATTGCCCGGCACCTCACTCCAATAGTTTTTGTTGTATACCTTGTAGGACAACATAGCTCCGTTGCCTACTACCCATACCCGATTCACCTTGTTCATCAACCCTTTTACCTCAATCGGTCCGTTAGGCTTATAGGGTAAATACAAATACAGAATATCTCCACCTTTATTTAAGGTAGTATATCCTTGAAAATGTTCCGTCGGGATGCCCGCACGGGTATCATAGATGGCTTCTTTGTGCTTCTTGGTCCAACGTCCAAATTCCTTCAGGATGGCTACCTGCTCTTCCGGAATGGTTCCATCTTCCTTCGGACCGATATCCAGCAACAGATTTCCTCCCATGCTCAGGCAGTCAACAAACGTACGCAACAGGATAAAAGGAGATTTATAATTGGTATCGGTATGCTGATAGCCCCATGAATCGTTCATGGTCATGCACAACTCCCAATACTTATCCTGAGGACGCACAATAGGAACCCCCTGCTCAGGAGTGGCATAATCGCCATAGCCCTGAATACGGGAATTAATAATTACATCTTTGTTGTCCGACCGCAGCAACTCTACAATCCCCTTTGAGTTCCAAGCCTCGGCCGTCTGTTCCCAGTCGCCGTCAAACCAATACAAATCCGGTTTCCACGTTTTGTTCAATTCCGACAACTGGGCCATGTTGAATTCCACAAACCGTTTCCAGCGTACGGAATCATTTGTATAACGCACATCGGTCCGTGTCATGTTCGGATAATCCGGATGCGACCAGTCCAACAGCGAATAATAAAATCCCAGTTTCAGCCCCTGCTTACGGACTTCTTTCACAAAAGGACTAATTAAATCCCGTTTTGCTGGCGTACACTTTACTGTACTCAATTCTCCAGCTTTTGTATCCCATAAAGCCACCCCATCATGGTGCTTGGTAGTAATGACCGTATAGCGTGCGCCACTCTCCTTTATCAAATCCACCCACGCCTTGGGGTCATACTTGGAGGCCGTAAAACCATCCTTCTGACTCATATACTCTTCATAAGGCAGATACTTGTTGAAAAAAGACCAGCTTTCGGAAACCCCTTTCACTGAATAAATTCCCCAATGGATAAAAATGCCCAACTTGGCATCGGCAAACCACTCCATCCTTTTTTCCTTCTGCACATCCTGCGATACTTTATCCGATGTCTGTCCCCAAACCGGGGTCCCCACAAGACTTAAAGACAGCAGGGTCGCAAATAATTGATTCTTCATCATAATAAAAGATTTAAATTAACAATAATTCCATGAGAACCTGCCCTGCACTTTTGCAAGAAAGAACTTGCGTGCAAAAACAACCCATTTCCTCGATTTTCAAAGATACGGATTTATCCGCTACAATTTTGCTCATCAAGAATTTTTCTCTCATTTCATAAACCCCAAACCCATAAAAAAAGCACCATACTCGTCAAAGTATGATGCTTCTAAAAAATAATAGAACTAGCGGAAGCTGGGGGATTCGAACCCCCGGTACGGTTACCCGTACGGCAGTTTAGCAAACTGCTGGTTTCAGCCACTCACCCAAACTTCCAGTAGCTGATGGTAGCGCATACGGGAATCGAACCCGTGTTTCAGCCGTGAGAGGGCCGCGTCCTAGGCCACTAGACGAAAGCGCCATTTCTCTTTCCCAAAACAAAAGCGGAAGCTGGGGGATTCGAACCCCCGGTACGGTTACCCGTACGGCAGTTTAGCAAACTGCTGGTTTCAGCCACTCACCCAAACTTCCAAACTTTTTGGGAAAACGCATTTTCTCTCAAATGCGGTGCAAAGATAGAGTGAGTTTTTGAGTTGTGCAAGCTTTTACAGACTTTTTTTATGAAGCGATCCCCTTCCCTGCCAAGTCTCTTTCTAAACCCCATCTATTTTTGTAATTAATACAAATTAATAATATACCACAAAATAGGTATTGTACAGCAACAGCTTTTTCACTACCTTTGCACGCGGTTAGAGAAACCAAATTCACATCACTTTTTAATATTTTAATTTTATGGCAATGAATTTCAAAGAGGGTCGTTGGAACCATGAAATCAACGTGACCGATTTCGTAAAGACAAACATTACGCCTTACGAAGGCGACGCTTCATTCCTAACTGGTCCAACCGAACGTACAAAAGCTGTTTGGAACAAATGCTTGGAAGCGCTGGCAGAAGAACGCGCAAACAACGGAATACGCTCTCTTGACCCATCTACTGTATCCACCATCACTTCTTTCGCACCAGGATATATTGACAAGGAAAACGAAGTCATCGTAGGCTTGCAAACAGATGAAGTTTTACGTCGTGCCATCAAACCTTTTGGCGGTATCAAAGTCGTAGAAAAAGCCTGCCGCGAAAATGGAGTGGAAGTAGACCCCAGAGTAAAAGATATTTTTACCCATTACCGCAAGACACACAATGACGGTGTGTTCGATGCATATACTGAAGAAATCCGTTCATTCCGTTCTCTTGGCTTCCTGACAGGATTGCCCGACAACTACGCCCGCGGACGTATCATCGGTGACTACCGCCGTCTGGCACTCTATGGTCTGGACCGTCTGATTGAAGCCAAACAGAATGACCTGCGTCATCTTACAGGCCCGATGACGGATGCCCGTATCCGCCTTCGCGAAGAAGTGGCAGAACAGATCAAAGCCCTGAAGGAAATCAAGATCATGGGCGAACAGTACGGATTGGAATTGGGACGTCCAGCATTGAATGCACAGGAAGCTGTACAGTGGGTATATATGGCTTACCTGGCTGCCGTAAAAGAACAGGACGGTGCGGCCATGTCACTGGGTAATGTGTCTTCCTTCCTGGATATCTACATTGAATATGATATGACGCATGGGCTGCTGGATGAGGCTCACGCACAGGAATTGATTGACCAGTTCGTCATCAAACTGCGTATGGTACGTCATCTTCGTATGCAGGCTTACAACGATATTTTTGCAGGCGACCCGACTTGGGTAACCGAATCTATCGGCGGACGCTTCAATGACGGTCGTACCAAAGTCACCAAGACTTCTTTCCGCTTCCTGCAGACATTGTACAACCTCGGTCCTTCACCTGAACCGAACTTGACGGTACTGTGGAGCCCGGAATTGCCGGAAGGATTCAAGAGATTCTGTGCACAGGTATCTATCGACACCTCTTCTATCCAGTATGAAAACGATGACTTGATGCGTGAAGTGCGCAACTCAGACGACTATGGTATTGCCTGCTGCGTTTCTTATCAGGACATCGGCCGCCACATCCAGTTCTTCGGCGCACGTTGCAACCTGGCGAAAGCCTTGCTGCTGGCCATCAACGGTGGACGTTGCGAAAATACAGGAACACTGATGGTGAAGGGCATTCCGGCATTGACCAGCGATGTACTGAATTTCGAAGAAGTATTGGCCAACTACAAGAAAGTACTGAAAGAAATGGCCCGTGTATACAACGAAGCCATGAACATTATCCACTATATGCACGACAAGTACTACTACGAAAAGGCACAAATGGCCTTCGTAGACACCGACCCGGCCATCAACCTGGCTTACGGTGTGGCAGGTATGTCTATTGCCGTGGATTCACTTTCAGCCATCAAGTATGCCAAAGTAACTGCCCGCCGCAACGACATCGGCCTGACAGAAGGCTTCGACATCGAAGGCGAATTCCCTTGCTTCGGTAATGATGACGACCGTGTAGACCACCTGGCTGTCGACCTGATTTACTACTTCGACGAAGAACTGAAGAAACTGCCGGTTTACAAGAACGCCAAACCGACCCTGTCTATTCTGACCATTACCTCCAACGTGATGTACGGAAAGAAAACAGGAGCTACTCCTGACGGACGTGCCAAAGGTGTGGCATTCGCTCCCGGAGCCAATCCGATGCATGGACGTGACAAGAACGGTGCCATCGCTTCTCTGAGTTCTGTAGCCAAATTGCGTTACCGCGACTCACAGGACGGTATCAGCAACACCTTCTCCATCGTGCCGAAATCATTGGGAGTGGATATGGAAAACCGTATCGAGAACCTCGTGACAATGATGGACGGTTACTTTGTGAAAGGTGCCCACCACTTGAACGTGAACGTACTGAACCGGGAAATGCTGGAAGATGCCATGGAACATCCGGAAAAATACCCGCAACTGACGATTCGTGTGTCAGGTTATGCCGTGAACTTCATCAAACTGAGCCGTGAGCATCAGTTGGAAGTGATTTCACGTAGTTTCCACGAACGCATGTAATTCGCTAAATAAAGTTTCATTTAGACACAAGTTGCCCCAGCAAAAAGAGGTGGCTTGTGTCTATTATTTTTTATCCACCATGATCAGAGTACATTCATACGAATCATTAGGCACTTACGACGGCCCCGGAATCCGACTGGTAGTGTTCCTGCAAGGATGCAACTTCCGTTGCCTGTATTGTGCCAACCCCGATACAATCGATGCCAAAGGCGAAAGCAAGGAAACCGCTCCGGAAGAAATTCTCAAAATGGCCGTAAGCCAGAAGCCCTTCTTCGGGAAAAAAGGAGGCATCACCTTCAGCGGAGGAGAACCTACATTTCAGGCAAAGGCCCTGATTCCTTTGTTTCGCATGCTGAAAGAAGCAGGCATCCATATTTGTGTAGACAGCAATGGCGGCATCTGGAACGAAGATGTCAAGGAACTGTTTTCACTGGCCGACCTCGTTTTATTGGATGTCAAAGAATTCAATGACGAACGCCACAAGAAGCTGACCAGCCGGAGCAATGTGCAAACCTTAAAGACCGCAGCCTGGCTTGAAGAAAATCATAAACCCTTCTGGCTACGCTATGTGCTGGTGCAGAACTACAGCTACTTCAAGGAAGACATCGAAGCATTAGGAGAACATTTTAAAGACTATCAAATGATTGAGCGAGTAGAAATCCTTCCCTATCACACCTTGGGCGTACACAAATATGAGGCCATGAAAATGGATTATCAATTGAAGGATGTCAAGCTCAATACCCAGGAACAGTTAGACGAGGCCAAACAGCTGTTCAGTAAATATTTCAAGACAGTTTACGTGAACTGACTACTTTACTCACAAAGGGGTTTCTCCACTCCATCCGGCCATTCAAATCCGATGCATGAAGTGAAAAATGCTAAAAGCCGCCTCGAATTTACCTCGACACGAACGTGACGAAGTCTTGACACGTACGTGCGGAGGTCTCATCACGTTCGTGACGAGAGGTTGACACGTTCGTGACGAGGCATTTATGACGCTGCATTTCAGAGAAAACGCATCAAAATTCAATCAGACCTGAAAGGTAATACTTAAAAAGGCCGTTCCAAACCAAAGTTTGAAACGACCTTTTTTTAAGTCCTATTGCATTATTCAATCAGAACAACAGCACAGTCAGTTCCCGGGCACCGTGTGCACCCAACACCAAAGCCTGTTCAATATCTGCGGTCTTAGAAGGGCCCGAAATGAATACGCCATAACCGTATTCACCTGTATCAATTTTCTGATAGGCTTCGTGCATATTGTTGACCAGGTTCTTCCGGTCAAGCAAAAGAATCAACGCTTCAGAAATAAAATACACGGCACGCTGCTCTACGTCCTGTTCAATCCAAACCGCTCCATTTTCACAGACTCCTACCCGTCCACGTACTACGGCCAAATCGGTTCCGTCCAGTTCAGCCGAAGAAGCCACATCATCCGGATGGAAAGTGGCGCAGGTAATCTCTTTCAAATTGGATGCAATGCGTTTGGCATCCGGATACAATTTACGAATCAAATCATTTATATCTTCACCGTCCTTTACCTCCACGACACGTCCACCGACTTCCGCTACCACCTTACTGAACTGTGCCACCGGATCGGCATACGTTATCGCTTCCTGTTCCAAGGCCGACAAATCGGGTTTCTCATAACGCACCCGCGTATTCCGACGAATGTTTTGCAATATATCTTCTCTACTACTCATGACTCCTTATTTTACTTTACCCTTTTTCCACATCTCATTAAAGCTTTCTTTGGCAAACTGAGGCATATCATGTTCTTTACCCCAATCATTCAAACCGTTATATATCAGTACATGCGGGAATGAGTTCACCCACGATGCTCGTGCCAATGCAAAATTGAACAAGGCCGGATGTTCCATCAGCACTTTCATACCTCCCGACATGGCCCGTTTAGACGAACTGGCTACTCCCAAATCATCCAGCTTCTGCCGCCAGCGGTAAATCTGGTCGGCCAAGTCCACTTTTGCCGGACACACGTTCTGGCAAGAATAGCACAAAGAGCACGCCGACACGTTGTCATAATAATGCAAAGGAGCTTTCAGCATACCCAGATTGATACCGATAGGACCCGGAATGAAATACGTATAAGAATATCCTCCCGAACGGCGATACACCGGACACGTGTTCATGCAGGCCCCACAACGCAGGCAGTTCAAGGTCTTCACATGCTCCTGATCGGCCAGAATATTACTGCGTCCGTTGTCCACAATAATGATATGCAACTCTCCCCCCTTACGAGGCTTGCGGTAATGAGAAGTATAAGTAGTAATCGGCTGTCCCGTACCGGAACGTGCCAGCAGTCGAGTAAATACCCCCAAGGCTTCCCGGTCGGGTACAATTTTCTCCAGTCCGAAAGCGGCAATCTGCAGTTTGGGCTGCGAAGTTCCCATATCAGCATTTCCTTCATTGGTACATACCACAAGCTCACCCGTAGAAGCCACGGCAAAGTTGGCACCGGTCATGGCAGCTTCTGCTTCAATAAATTTATGACGCAGGTTCTTACGGGCGGCATGGGTCAGGTAAGTCTGGTCGTTATTGCCCGGTTCCGTACCCATCTCCTTTACAAACAGTTCACCGATTTCTTCCTTCTTAATGTGGATGGCCGGCACCACAATGTGACTCGGCCTCTTGTGCATGAGCTGAAGAATGCGCTCACCCAAATCACTTTCCACCACGTCAATCCCTTTCTGAATCAAGAATTCATTCAATCCACACTCTTCAGCCAGCATGGATTTACTCTTAATGAAGTGATGCACGTTGTGCCCATGCAAAATATTATAGATGATAGAACAATACTCTTCGGCATCCTTTGCCCAATATACATGGGCACCATTTGCCTGAGCATTCTTCTCGAACTCCTGCAGGAGTTGGTCAAGATGACTGTTGCTATACATTTTTATAGCAGAAGCCATGTCACGCAAATGCTCCCACTCCGGTACTTCCCGGCTGATTTTATCACGTTTGGCACGCATCATCCATAATGTCTGATCGTGCCAGGCCGCCAGTTCCTTGTTTTCCTGAAACTTCTCGGCAGCTTTTGAATGTTTCGTACTCATAATCCTGCTGCTAAAACTTCTACAATATGAATGGTCTTGATGGGTAATTTTGCCCGGGAAATAATTCCGTTCTGATGCATCAGACAAGAACTGTCTGCCCCTACAATGTATTCAGCTCCCGTATCAATATGACGCTGTACCTTGTCACGCCCCATCTGACCGGATACGGCATGTTCCTCTACAGCAAACATACCGCCAAAACCGCAACATTCATCCGGACGTTCCGGTTCCACTACCTCGATGTCTTTTACCAGCGACAACAAATCGCGCAGTTTATTATAGTAAGGTATATTCAGTTCACTTGGAGAAGAAAGATGCATCAGGCGGACTCCATGACAACTGTTCTGGATGCTCACTTTATGCGGAAAAGAAGCCTGCAAGGAGGTAGGCTTCACCACATCATGGATGAACTCACAAATATCATAGATTTTTTCTTCACTGGCACAACGGTGCGACTCTTTTGCCAACAAGTTACCATAATGGTCACGCACGAACACTACGCAACTGGCCGAAGGGCCTACGATGTAATCATATTGTTCAAAAAGACGGTCAAAACGACGGGCCAACTCCACAGACTCTTCCTCAAACCCCGCATTCGCCATCGGTTGTCCGCAGCAAGTCTGATCCAACGGATAATCGACATCTACCCCTAGACTTTTCAGTAACTTAAAAGAAGCTACTCCCACCTGTGGGTAAACGGCATTGATATAACAGGGAATAAATAATCCTACTTTCATATATCTAAATCAGTTATTAGTCTTCTTCCGAGCAAAAGTAAAAGCTTTTCTTCGGATATGAAAATTTTCCTTTGCATTTTGAACAGCTTTTAGAAACGAACAACAAACTGTTACAAATGCGTGCGCCCCGCGAATCACTTCGCAGGGCGCGCCCAACTAATAACTAACTTCTTTTACTTTTGTGGTTTACGTAATTTCTATATGACTAACACTGCAAAGATACGGGAATCCGCTTTCTCGGACAATACCTAAAAATGGGTATTTTAGAATCGGTCCAAATGGCAAGATTCACTTATAAGTTCATTTTCACTTCACTCAGTTCTACCAGCTTGTTTACAATGGCATAAATGGTCAATCCGGCCGCCGAATGGATTTGCAGCTTCCTCGTAATATTTCTCCGGTGCGTAATGACCGTATGCACGGAGATATACAACTTCTCGGCAATCTCCTTGTTGGTCATGCCACGGACCACACAGCCCACAATTTCCTTTTCCCGCTGACTCAACGAATCTTGGTCGCTCTCCTCTTCTTCCGCCATGTTCATCAGCTGAGAAATCTTGTGTGACAACGATTCGACATCGTCAAACAGCCCTACGGAAGCATCATAACCTTTCAATTGACTGGCATCCACCATCGTATAAATCAACGACACAAACTTCATCGACTGGTCGGCATATTCCAGCTTGAAGGCCGCCACATCAAACCATCCTCCAAACTGAGGATTTATCACCAATATCTGAGGCCTGTGTGCCTCCATACAATGCCGCAAACCCTCTTCCGAAGAAATTTCAATTACCTGCACCGACAAATCAAGCAGACGCCTCAACACAGACACCAGCCCACTACGGACAATCATCGACTTTTCAGCCACAGCAATGTATATTGTTTCTTGCGGTTTCATTTTATCTCCTTTTCAAGCTCCATAATGGCGGGTACAAAAACATAATCTTCCACCCGGTTGTGTGAAGCCAAATCTTCCTCACAACTAAAAATATCGAACAGTGCGGCATTCAACAACTGGTTGTCACCGCCCGAAGGATAATATTTGATAATGATATTCTTCAAGTCTGTCAGCTTGGCGTTTATCTGGTCGTGATGACGCGCAAACACTCCGATGCTATAGTCTGGCAAACGCTCTCCCTGCAACAAATGTTCTACATAGATAAACACTTTCTTATTCTCATACTCCATGTGTTTCCGTACCTCGTGTACATAGGCATCGAAAAACTGGACAATAAGAAAAGCCACTTCGTTTTCCGACGAACAGTCGATGGCTTCAATCAGTTTCCGACGGATGGTGGGCAACTGAAAATCCAGAAAATAAGAATGAGCCCTCTTCAGATAGTCCATCAAGGCCGGAATGGAAAGCCCGCTCAGATGGTCATGGATATGGTTGCTCTCCTCGCCGAGAAAATTCACCACAATTAAAAACGTATTGCAGTCCACATTGTTCATCGCACAGACTTCCTGCACCGACTTGTCACCAAAGCCCAGCGATACGCCAAAGCGGCTCAACACTTGCAAGAGCGCGTAGTTCTCGCATATCAGGTCACTCATTTTATCCGTGGGTTTATACATCCGGGTCGTATTGTTACACATAAATATCGTATTCATCATTTTACGTGGCAAAATTAAGAAATCCAGTCAAAAACTACAATCACTATTTTTAGGTATATTCCTGCACTTTTTGACCTTTCAGACAAAGATACACCGCAGTCCTACATTTTCCGATGGGGAAATACACAAAAATCTCTAAATAAAAGCCGAAAAAACCGCCGCCGATACGTAGAAAAAAATTACCTTTGTTACATAAACTTTAAAATTATTGCATTATGTATACCATACAGGCCAACGCTTCCGGTACACGAAGCATCGACGTTTCCGAAAAACATCTGGAAACCATTGAAAAATATTCACTTTTCCAACAACTCATTGACAGCAACGGCATCGTAGACGAGACCGTGCTCGACAAGCTGAAACTGAACATCCGTTCACTGATTGCTTCCATGGAAGAAAACAGCAAGGATTTGCTTGACTTGTGCATCGACGTCATCTACCACAACAACATGAAGGCCTTCGGATTGCACCAGCTCATCCTGCTCTATATCAAATGGGAAAGAGAAAAAGAAGAGAAAGAAGAAGACGAAGAAGAATCTACAGAAAACTCATAAATTGCCTTGAAAGAATACAAGCTGACCGACTGGCTGCCTACCACCAAGAAAGAAGCCGAACTGAGGGGATGGAATGAACTGGATGTCATTATTTTCAGCGGGGATGCCTACGTGGACCATCCTTCTTTTGGAGCTGCCGTCATCGGACGAATGCTCGAAGCCAAAGGCCTGAAAGTGGCCATCATCCCTCAACCCAATTGGCGCGACGACTTGCGCGACTTCAAGAAATTGGGACGCCCTCGTCTGTTCTTCGGTGTTTCTGCCGGATGCATGGACAGCATGGTCAACAAATACACAGCCAATAAACGACTGAGAAGTGAAGATGCGTATACTCCGGACGGACGCCACGACATGCGTCCGGAGTATCCCAGTATTGTCTATACACAGATTCTGAAGAAGCTGTATCCCGACGTACCGGTGGTTTTGGGAGGTATTGAAGCTTCCCTACGACGACTGACACATTACGACTACTGGGAAGAAAAGCTGCGTCCTTCCATCCTGGTGGAATCGGGAGCGGACTTGCTGATTTACGGCATGGGCGAAAAGCCTATTACGGAACTGAGTGAACGACTGCTGAAAGTGGAAGGAGAAACGCATGCCGGCGACCTGCCGCACGACATTCCGCAAACGGCCTACCTGATTTCGCAGAAAGAAGTAACCAACTTGCCGGAGAATCCCAACGGACAAGGAGACCTTACCTTGTATTCCCATGAGGAATGTCTGAAAGACAAGAAAAAACAGGCACAGAATTTCCGACACATCGAGGAGGAATCCAACCGTTATGCCGCAGCCCGCATACTGCAACAGGTAGGCAAGCAAACGGTAGTTACCAATCCTCCCTATCCCCCGATGACACAAGGAGAGCTGGACATGTCGTTCGACCTACCTTATACCCGTCTGCCGCATCCCAAATACAAAAACAAACGGATTCCGGCATACGAGATGATTAAATTCTCTGTCAACATCCACCGGGGATGCTTTGGCGGATGCGCTTTCTGTACCATTTCGGCCCATCAGGGAAAGTTCATTGTCAGCCGAAGCGAGGAAAGCATTCTCAAGGAAGTGAAGGCCATCACCGAAATGCCCGACTTCAAAGGCTATCTGAGCGACTTGGGAGGTCCTTCGGCCAACATGTACCAGATGGGAGGAAAAGATACGTCCCTCTGTCAGCGTTGTAAACGCCCGTCGTGTATCCACCCCAAAATCTGCCCGAACTTGAATACCGACCATTATCCGCTGCTGGAAATTTATCATGCGGTAGACAGCTTGCCGGGCATCAAAAAAAGCTTTATCGGAAGCGGGGTACGCTACGACCTGCTGCTTCACCAAAGCAAGGACGCGAAAACCAACCAGAGTACCAAAGAATATACACGCGAACTGATTACACGCCACGTAAGCGGACGACTGAAGGTGGCACCGGAACATACCAGTGACAAGGTGCTCTACCTGATGCGCAAACCGCCCTTTGAGCAGTTCTATGAGTTCAAGCGTATCTTCGACAAAATCAATAAGGAAGCCGGACTGCGGCAGCAGATTATTCCTTATTTCATCAGCAGCCATCCCGGATGTACGGAAGAGGATATGGCCGAACTGGCCGTCATCACCAAGAAGCTGGATTTCCATCTGGAGCAAGTGCAGGACTTCACGCCGACACCGATGACTGTATCCACAGAGGCATGGTATACCGGCCTGCATCCCTACACCTTGGAACCCGTCTACTCGGCCAAAACGCCGCGTGAAAAGCTGGCCCAGCGTATGTTCTTCTTCTGGTACAAGCCCGAAGAACGCAAGGCCATCATCAACGAACTGCGGAAAATCGGCCGGAACGACTTGATTAATAAACTATACGGAAAATAAGGAGTCTACGTGGGATTTGTCCGTGTCAGGCATGACGCGGACGAATCTTACGGACCACCGTTGACAATGTTTTCTGAATGGTCTTGGTCAGCACAATCAACGTGACGGCCACCAGAATCAGAAAAATTCCCCAAGCCTCCTGTGCCGTAAACTTTTCACCGAAAATCAAAGCACCGATACAGACAGCCGTCACCGGCTCCATGGCTCCCAGAACAGAGGTAAGCGTACCCCCGATATGCTGTACGGCCAACACCAGCGTGATATTGGAGATGACGGTCGGCACTACAGCCAACAGCACCAGATTCCCTACCGACACAGCATCCGGCACCGGCTGTATTCCTTGATTGGTCAGCGCCTTCACGGCAAACATCACCGTGCTGACAATAAACACATAAAAAGCCAGTTTCCGCCCGTTCATATCGCGCAGGCGGGATTTGTTGACAGCCACAATGTAACTGGCGTAGCATACTGCCGAAAGCAGGACGATAATCACCCCCGACGCCTCAAACGACAATTCATCTCCTTTTAATGAAAGTTCGGACACTCCGTACACCGCCAGCAGAATGGCAACCCATGTCACCCACGACGCCTTCTCACGAAACAGCCCCCACATCAGCAAGGTGACGAACACTGGATAGGTGAAATGCAGGGTAGTGGCCACTCCCGCCCCCATAAAACCATATCCCCAGAACAAGAACATGGCTGAACCTGTATAAAACAATCCCAACAAAAGAAATAGCGGAATATCCCGCAGCTCTATGTGAAACGATTCCTTCTTCACCTTCATCATCACCCCCAAAGCAAAGGTGGCAAAAAGGAACCGATAGAAAAGAATGGAATCAAACATCATCCCTTTCTGCATCAGCGGAAGGGTAAACAAGGGAATCAAACCGAATGTCACCGAAGTGGCAAGTCCATAGAAAAATCCTTTCAAACTGTTCATACTGCGAAATGTAAGAATAAGTGCCGCAAAGGTACACAATTCAGACCGATATACCTAACACAAAAGAGGCCACAGAAACCTTCATCAGGTTTCTGCAGCCTCTTTCATCTATTTCTATCGCAAAAATCAGCGGTCTTTTATCGGCTTGTAGTCCACTTCCTCCAGCACGTTCTTGTAGGCCGGACGGATGATGCGGCGGCCTTCGAAATTCAGCTCTTCAATGCGGTGTGCCGTCCATCCTACGATACGAGCCATGGCAAACAGCGGCGTATAGATTTCATGCGGCAATCCCATCAATTCGTAGATAAATCCCGAATAGAAGTCCACGTTGGAACATACCTGCTTCTTGGTACCTTTCACCTTCTTGAAACATTCTATGGCACGCTGTTCCAACAGTTCCAGGAAAGCAAATTCCTTTTCGCATCCCTTTTCTGCCACCAGCTCGCCGGCCAGTTCCTTCAGCAAAACCGCACGCGGGTCGGAAATGGTATACACCGCATGACCGATACCGTAAATCAGTCCACTGCCGTCGTATGCCTCCTTGTTCAACATGCGGGTCAGGTACGTATCAATCTCATCCACATTCGTCCAATCGGAAATCACCTCTTTCAGATGATGGAACATCTTGACCACCTGAATGTTGGCACCACCATGTAACGGACCTTTCAAAGAACCGATACCGGCTGCAATGCTGGAATAGGTATCCGTACGGGTAGAGCTGGTGACACGTACTGTAAACGTAGAGTTGTTACCACCTCCGTGTTCAGCCTGCAATACCAACAGCAAGTCGAGCATACGGGCTTCCAGCGGTGTAAAGTCCTTTTTAATCATATAAAGGAAATTCTCCGCCAGCGACAGGTTTTCGTGCGGGTGACGGATATGCAAGGAACGTCCGTGGATGCTATGACGATAAATGTTGTAAGCATACGCAATGATGGTCGGAAACTTCGAAATCAGCTCGATGGACTGACGCATCAGGTTGTCACGTGAAATGTCATCCGGATTCGGGTCGAACGTATACATCTCCAGCACACTACGCGCCAGGATGTTCATGATGTTCTGACCTTCCAGATCGATGATGTTCATCGTGGTCTTCTTGTCGAGCGGCATGTTGTCGTTAATCAGTTCCTTGAACGACGCCAGCTGTTCGCTGTCCGGGAGTTCCCCCGAAAGCAACAGATAAGCCACTTCCTCAAAACCGAAACGCTTTTCGCGCAACAACGCATGCGCGATGTCGTCCAAATCGTATCCACGATAAAACAACTTGCCCGGAATCGGTTTCAGTCCCTGGTCGGTACGTTCATAACCCACCACATTACCAATCTTCGTCAGTCCCACCAGTACTCCCGTACCGTCTTCATTACGAAGGCCTCGCTTCACGTTGTACTTTGTAAACAGTTCATTGTCTATACGGCATGCCTGCTTGGCACATTCGGAAAGCTTGTAAACGATATATTCCTTCTTCATAAACTTCTTCTTTTATCCGTTAATCACTCCAACAAAAAAATCGTCCTTACAGCAGTTCAACGATTCTCTGTCCAAAATCTTTAGTTCCCAGTGCGTTTCCTTTTGGCATGAAACGAGCCAGGTCTGCAGTAGCCTCTCCATTGGAGAATGCTTTTTCCAGTGCATTCACAATCAGCTGGGCAGCTTCTTTCCAACCCATGTATTCCAGCATCATCACCGATGACAACAACAGAGAACAAGGATTGACCACATCCTGTCCGGCAATGTTCGGTGCCGTGCCGTGAGTAGCCTCAAAAATGGCATGTCCAGTCTTATAATTGATGTTGGCACCCGGTGCGATACCAATACCGCCCACCATGGCAGCCAGCTGGTCGGAAATATAGTCTCCGTTCAAGTTCAATGTGGCAATCACGGAATATTCTTCCGGCAGCAACAGGGTATTCTGCAGGAACGCATCGGCAATACAGTCCTTCACCACCAGTTTACCTTCATTGAGGGCTTTGGCTACGGCCGCCTTGGCCGATTCCTCACCCAGGTCTTTCTTCAAACGCTCATATTCGTTCATGGTGAAAGTACGATCCTTGAATTCTGTTTCAGCCACTTCATATCCCCAGCGCTTGAAGCCTCCTTCGGTAAACTTCATGATGTTTCCTTTATGTACCAGTGTCACTGAAGGCAGTCCGTTGTCCAGTGCAAATTGGATGGCCGCACGTACCAACCGCTGTGTACCTTCCTTCGATACCGGTTTCACGCCGAATGAAGAAGTCTCCGGGAAACGTACCTTGGTAACCCCCATCTCGTCGTGCAAGAACTTATAGAACTTCTGTGCTTCAGGAGTACCCTGTTCCCATTCGATACCGGCATAAATATCCTCTGTATTTTCACGGAAAATATACATATTCACCTTATGAGGCTCTTTCACTGGAGAAACCACCCCCTTGAACCAACGTACCGGACGCAGGCAGACATACAAGTCGAGAGTCTGGCGCAATGCCACATTCAACGAACGGATACCTCCACCTACCGGAGTGGTCAGCGGACCCTTGATACCTACCAGGTATTCCTTGAATGCATCCAGAGTAGCTTGGGGCAGCCATTCACCCGTCTTTTCAAATGCCTTGCCACCTGCCAGCACTTCTTTCCATTCAATGCTGCGCTTGCCCACATAGGCCAACTCTACTGCTGAATTGACAATTTTCTGACATACCGGAGTAATTTCAGCACCTACTCCATCTCCTTCGATAAAAGGAATCACCACATTGTCGGGAACCATCAGTTTCCCGTCTTCCATATACATCTTGCTGTTACTCATATCTTCCTTATTTTTTAAAGGTGTTCAACGCAGAACCTGCCTTGAACCAGTTAATTTGCATTTCGTTATAAGTGTGAAGCACTTCGAAAGTTTCCGTCGTACCTTCATCGTGCGTCAGCACAGCATAAAGCGGATGTCCCGGGGCAAAATGCTGCAATCCCAGGATAGAAATCCGGTCGTGTTCACGCACCTTGTCGTAATCGTCCTTGTTGGCAAAAGTCAGCGCCAGCATACCCTGTTTCTTCAGGTTGGTTTCATGGATACGAGCAAAGCTCTTGGCCAAAATCACCCGCACGTTCAGGAAACGCGGTTCCATGGCCGCATGTTCCCGGCTGGAACCTTCTCCGTAGTTTTCTTCTGCTACGACGATAGAACCCATGCCTTTTGCCTTGTATTGTTTAGCTACTGCCGAAACCGCTTCGTATTCACCGGTCAGCTGATTCCATACACAATTGGTCTTGCCATTGAAGGCATTGACTGCGCCCATCAGCATGTTATCGGAAATATTTTCCAAGTGGCCACGGAAACGCAACCACGGTCCGGCCATCGAAATATGGTCAGTCGTACATTTCCCCTGTGTCTTGATCAGCAGCGGCAGTTCCAGAAAGTCTTCACCGTTCCATGGAGCAAACGGTTCCAGCTTCTGCAAGCGCTGTGAATCCGGCTGAATAGTGACTTCCACCTTGCCTCCGTCGGCCGAAGGAGCCACATACCCGTTGTCATCCACCGTAAAGCCTTTCAAAGGCAAGGTCTCTCCTGTAGGCGGATCCAATTTCACGGCTTCACCCTTTTCATTCGTCAAGGTATCCGTCAGCGGATTGAAGCACAAATCTCCGGCAATGGCAAAGGCTACCGCCATTTCCGGTGAAGCGATGAAGGCATGTGTATTCGGGTTGCCATCGGCACGTTTGGCAAAGTTACGGTTGAACGAAGTTACGATGGAATTAGCCCGCAACGGATCGTCGGTCACACGCTTCCACTGACCGATACATGGACCGCAGGCATTGGTCATCACCACGCCACCGATACTTTTCAGGTCTTCAATCATGCCGTCGCGCTGGGCCGTGCAATACACCTGCTCGGACCCCGGGTTGATAATCAGCGAAGCCTGCATCTTCAGTCCCTTCGCCTTTACCTGACGGGCTACTGAAGCTGCCCGACTCAAATCCTGATAAGAAGAGTTGGTGCAGGAGCCAATCAGTCCCACTTCCATCTTCTGCGGGAAACCTTCCTTCTTCACACGGGCCGCAAATTCCGAAATCGGACAAGCCGCATCGGGAGTGAACGGACCGTTTACATACGGTTCCAAAGCTGAAAGATCGATTTCAATCAACCGGTCATAGTATTTCTCCGGAGCCTGTGCCACTTCCGCATCCGCCTGCAAGTCGGCGGCATTGGCCTCAGCCAGTGAAGCAATCTCCTCACGGCCAGTCGCACACAGGTAGCGTTTCATTTCCTCATCGTACGGGAAGACCGAAGTCGTGGCTCCCACTTCCGCTCCCATGTTGCAGATGGTAGCCTTTCCGGTAGCCGACAACGAATGCGTTCCTTCTCCAAAATATTCGATGATGGCATTGGTTCCCCCTTTCACGGTCAGAATACCTGCCAACTTCAAAATCACATCCTTCGGCGAAGCCCAACCGTTCAGTTTACCGGTCAGCTTCACACCAATCAGTTTCGGCATCTTCAGTTCCCATTCCATGCCGGTCATCACGTCCACTGCGTCGGCACCACCTACGCCGATAGCAATCATACCCAAGCCACCCGCATTCGGCGTATGAGAATCGGTACCCACCATCATTCCGCCCGGGAATGCATAGTTCTCAAGCACCACCTGATGGATGATTCCTGCTCCCGGCTTCCAGAATCCGATGCCGTATTTCGATGCCACACTCTTCAAGAAGTCATATACCTCTTTATTTGTAGTACAAGCGGAAGGCAAATCCTCTTCCACTCCTTTATATGCTTGAATCAAATGGTCGCAATGTACAGTGGCAGGCACTGCCGATACAGATTTCCCGGCATTCATAAACTGCAGCAACGCCATCTGTGCCGTGGCATCCTGCATGGCTACCCGGTCGGGACGGAAATTGACATACTCTTCTCCCCGACGGAACGGAACCATCGTGTGCTCGTCGTACAAATGGGCATACAATATTTTTTCGGCCAAGGTCATGGCACGTCCCAGTTTCTTCCGGGCTTTTCCTACTTTTTCCGCATACGACGCATAGAACGTCTTCTGCATTTCCATGTCATAAATCATCTGAGCAATCCTTTTTATAACTTAGTGCGCAAATATATCGAAAATAAACCACAAAATTGTCTTTAAAAGTGATAAAAAAACAACAAACTGCTATTTATTGTTACATCTTCTTGACAATCTACATCTTCAAAGAAGAAATTCCAGCCGTTTTTTGGCAGACACATCTGCAAACTGAAAAATACTTACATATTTTTACTATTCTCTCTCACAGAACTGGAATTTCCAGCAATATACGATGAGAATCTGACAAATGCAAGCATCTTAATCAAAATATCAACTTATCCGATTTATGTTTCCCGTGCGGGAAACATACGTTTTCCTAAGCAGAAACGTACAGTTCCGCCAAGGGAAACGTAGGGCTCCGCCAGCAGAAACGTAAAAAAGAACGAGACTTTTTACGCATTATTTCATTATAGTTTCAAATCACCCTATCCATCAGCCACATTATCCGCCTTTTCAGCCACTGGAATCCATTGAATTTTATGTGGTTATTCCAAAGATTTTTTGTAAGTTTGAGGAAACTCTTATATCAAGATATTATGGAAACATCCCTCTTCTGGCTGATACCGGCCGCATCGCTACTGGCATTGGCACTTGCCGGATATTTCTACCGGCAGATGAAACAGGAAAGCGAAGGCACTCCTGCCATGGCACGCATCGCTTCGTACGTGCGGCAAGGAGCCATGTCGTACCTGAAACAGCAATATAAAATTGTCACTATCGTGTTTATCGCCCTGGCGGTGCTGTTTGCCATCATGGCCTACGGGTTCAACCTGCAAAACCACTGGGTGCCTGTGGCCTTCCTGACGGGAGGATTCTTTTCCGGCCTTTCGGGCTATCTGGGCATGAAAACGGCTACCTACGCTTCAGCACGCACAGCGAATGCAGCCCGGAACTCTTTGAACAAAGGCCTGAAAGTGGCCTTCCGCAGCGGAGCCGTCATGGGACTGGTAGTGGTCGGACTGGGATTATTTGATATTTCTTTCTGGTATCTGTTGCTGGAACAATGCATCCCGGAAGATGCCCTGAATCCGACGGCCAAACTGTGCATCATTACCACCACCATGCTGACTTTCGGTATGGGAGCCTCCACACAGGCCCTCTTTGCCCGTGTAGGCGGAGGAATCTACACCAAGGCAGCCGATGTGGGAGCCGACCTAGTAGGGAAAGTAGAAGCGGGTATCCCGGAAGATGACCCGCGCAACCCGGCGACCATTGCCGACAACGTAGGTGACAATGTGGGCGATGTGGCCGGAATGGGAGCCGACCTCTATGAATCTTATTGCGGGTCCATTCTGGCCACAGCAGCCTTGGGAGCGGCGGCCTACATCGGGACCGGCGATACGGTCATGCAGTTCAAGGCAGTCATTGCCCCGATGTTGATTGCAGCAGTCGGTATCCTCTTGTCCATCATCGGTATTTTTGCCGTACGTACCAAAGAAGACGCTGGCATGAGGGAACTGCTCCGGGCCTTGTCAACGGGTACCAACCTCAGTGCGGGACTGATTGTCATCGCTACGTTCGTGATTCTTTGGCTGTTGCAGCTGGAGAACTGGCTCTACATCTCCTGTGCCGTTGTCATCGGACTGGTGGTCGGAGTCATCATCGGACAATCGACAGAATTCTATACCTCTCAATCCTACAAGCCGACCCGTAAACTGGCGGAAAGCGGAAAAACCGGACCGGCCACGGTCATCATCTCAGGCATCGGACTGGGCATGGTATCTACCACGATTCCGGTCATCGCCGTCGTAGCGGGTATCATCCTGTCCTACTGGCTGGCCTCGGGATTTGACTTCACAAACATCAGTATGGGACTCTACGGCATCGGCATTGCAGCGGTGGGCATGTTGTCTACTTTAGGTATTACGTTGGCTACGGATGCGTATGGCCCGATAGCCGACAACGCCGGAGGCAATGCCGAGATGAGCGGGCTGGGAGAAGAAGTACGCAAACGGACCGATGCGCTGGATTCCTTGGGAAACACCACGGCAGCCACCGGAAAAGGATTTGCCATCGGTTCGGCAGCCTTGACCGGACTGGCCCTGTTAGCTTCTTACATCGAAGAAATCCGTATCGGACTGGAACGCATCGGTACGACGGTACTGGAACTGCCCAACGGACTGGAAGTAGTCATTCACGAAGCCGGATTCACGGATTTCATGATGTACTACGACGTCACACTGATGAATCCGAAAGTGCTGTCTGGAATGTTCATCGGCAGCATGATGGCCTTCCTGTTCTGCGGACTGACCATGAATGCGGTGGGCAGAGCAGCAGCCCACATGGTAGAAGAAGTGCGCCGGCAGTTCCGTGAAATCAAAGGAATTCTGGAAGGCAAGGCGGAACCGGATTATGCGCGCTGCGTACAAATCTCCACATTAGGTGCCCAAAAAGAAATGGTATTCCCTTCCCTGCTGGCCATTATCGCCCCCATTGTGACGGGACTGCTGTTCGGGGTACCGGGCGTCATCGGGCTACTGATAGGGGGATTGTCATCGGGCTTTATCCTGGCCATCTTCATGGCTAACTCCGGCGGTGCCTGGGACAATGCGAAGAAATATGTGGAAGAAGGCAACTTTGGCGGGAAAGGCAGCGAAGTACACCGAGCCACCGTGGTAGGTGATACGGTGGGCGACCCGTTCAAGGATACTTCCGGTCCGAGCCTGAACATCCTCATCAAACTGATGAGCATGGTGGCCATCGTCATGGCCGGACTGACCGTCTCCTGGAGCTTGTTCTAAGCAGACTCTCCAATAGCAATTATAGAAATGTAACCTCCATTAGAAGATTGGAAACTGAATAATAACCACACAAAAAATCTCCTGCTCAGCCTCAGTTCATTCGAACTTTCCGACTGAAAGCAGGAGATTTTTTACTTTAGTCTTTCTTTACAGACTGTCTCTTTTTCCTAAAGTTCATCTTTCCCCAGCACACGGCAATGATGCGCTTCGAGCACTTTCAAACAATGCTCCATGTCATTGGGTTTGATGACCACATGGGCCTGATCGGCCTGGGCAAACGCATACATGTATTCAATGAAAATCTGCTCTTCAGCCAGATATTCCAATACCACAGCCAGCGAACCGGGTACATTGTCACACGACAGACAGACCACATCGGTCGACATCACGGCAAAATCTTTTGCCCGGAGCACCTCGACTGCCTTCTCCACATCGGAAACAATCAAGCGTAAAATGCCAAAATCGGTAGTCTCGGCCATACTGAAGGCATGCATGTTGATGCCGTTTGCTCCCAACGCATGCACCACGTCATTGATTCTTCCGGTCTTATTTTCCAGAAAAACGGATAATTGTTTGATTATCATAGATTCATTTCTTTAGTTACACCAATACTCGGTTATCAATCACACGTTTGGACTTTCCCTGGCTACGGGCTATGCTGTTCGGTTCCACCAGTTTGACTTCCGCACTGATGGAGAGCACACTCTTCAAGCGGTCGGAAAGGGTCTTCTTCAGCTTCAGCATGGAACCGATATCGTCGCTGAAAAAGTCGCGGCGCACTTCTACCTGTACTTCCAGCGTATCGAGGTTGTTCTTGCGGTCGACCACCAGCAGATACTGCGGTTCAAATTCCTTCATGCCCAAAATCACACTTTCCACCTGCGACGGGAAGACATTGATACCCCGGATAATCAGCATATCGTCGCTTCGACCCATAATCGGTGTCATACGCACGCTGGTACGTCCGCAAGGACACGGGTCAGCAATCAGAGAAGTCAGGTCTTTGGTACGATAGCGGAGCAGCGGCATGCCCTCCTTGGTCAATGTGGTAAACACCAGCTCTCCCTGCGTACCATACGGCAAGTTCTGACATGTCACAGGGTCGATGATTTCCGGATAGAAATGGTCTTCATTGATATGGGAACCATACTGCTCCTGACATTCGTAAGACACGCCTGGCCCCATAATCTCGCTCAATCCATAAATGTTGTAGCCCTTCAGTCCCAAACGGCTCTGGATTTCCTGACGCATGTTTTCTGTCCAAGGTTCAGCTCCGAAAGCGCCGATACGCAATCCCAGTTCTTCCTTGCGGATACCCATCCGTTCCACCACCTCTGCCAGATACAAGGCATACGAAGGCGTACAGGCAATGCCCGTGATATGCAAATCCCGAATCAGGCGTACATGCTTTTCCGTATTTCCCGTAGATGCCGGAATCACAGTTGCTCCTAAATTCTCTACGCCATAGTGCGCTCCCAGTCCGCCGGTAAACAGACCATATCCGTAACTCACGGAAAACGTATCGTCACGGGTTACGCCATATGCCGAAAGACAACGTGACATCACCTCCGACCAGATAGACAAATCACGGCGGGTATATCCCACGATGGTCGGGTTACCGGTCGTTCCGGAAGAAGCATGCACACGCACCACTTCCGAAAGAGGAGCCGCCATCAGCCCGTACGGATAATTGTCCCGCAAATCCTGTTTGGTGGTAAAAGGCAGTTTCGTGATGTCCTCAATTTCCCGGATGTCATCGGGCGTGAGGTCCATCTCCTGCATCTTGTGCCGATAGAAAGGCACATTATGGTACACATACTGTACCAATTTACACAAACGCTTCCCCTGCAGCTCACGCATCTGTTCACGCGGCATACATTCTTTGTTCGGATTCCAAATCATAGTGTGTTTTTCTTTATTTCTGTAATAGTCTGGTTATTTGCTCGGCACAGGATGGTCTTCCTGAAAAGCCTTCATCCGTTCTTCCAGCACCGGATAGAGCTCCTCCCGCATCCGGGAAGTACAGGCTCTCACACCCTGCTGTTCACTGCCCGTCGTCGACAGAGAGATGCTGCTCACCCCGTACATCATCAGTTCACGGAGCAACTCACCGCCCGTCAGTCCGGGATAGCCCAAGGTAAAGAAAAAGCCATCACCTACCTGCTGGGTGACATCCTTATCGTATACTACCGAAAAACCATAACGGGTGAAAATCTGTTTCATCCGATGCGCACGTCGTTCATACTCACGGACGTCTTCCACAAAATTGATTTCGCCCGTAACGGACTTTTCCAGCATCTCTGCCATGGCATACTGGGTAGTAGCCGTGCAGCCTGAAGTAATCATATACAGGATAGAAGCAATGAAGGTCGGCCCGAATACGCCTGAATCCTCATAACGGGAAGCCAAGGCCGGATACTGCGTATCGAACAGCTTATCGGACACACAAGCCAAAGCAATGCGCTGTCCTGCATAGCTGAAAATCTTGGAGGCAGACAGCATGAGAATATAATTGTCGGTATAACGGGCCACCGTAGGCACGAAAGGAGGCTGATAAGGACGGCCGAACGCATGGCGGAAGTCCATACAGAAATATGCCTGGTCTTCCATCACTATCGCATCATACTGCGTAGCCAGTTCTCCGATGATTTTCAGTTCACTTTCTTCCAGGCAAATCCAAGCCGGATTGTTGGGATTGGAATAGACAATGGCCGCAATATCTCCTTTGGAAAGAAAACTTTCCAGTTTGGCACGCAACGGTTCTCCCCGGAAATCATGGATATCAAACGACTCCCACGCAATGCCTAAAATGCGCAACTGGGACTTCTGTATCGGGAAACCCGGGTCGATGAACAGCACCTTGTTTTTCCCGGGAATCCGCTGGGTACAGGCGATAAAGGCTCCGAAAGAACCCGCAACCGACCCCGTAGTGGGAACACATGCCCGAGGAGAAATATCAATATTGATGAATGCTTTGACAAAGCGGGAGGCAGCCTGTTTCAATTCCGCCACACCGGCAGCAGCCGGATACTGGGAACCGACTCCCCTGTCAAGCGCTTTTTTCTCGGCTTCAATACCTATCTTGTTCGCAGGAAGACCGGGAGATCCCTGATCCATCCGGATAAATGGAATACCCGTGAGTTCTTCCAGACGGGACGCCACCAGCAACACATCGCCGATGGTTGCATTGGACAAATCGGCCACCTTCATCTCTTTGGCCACAGAATTGACCAGTTCTTCACTAAACACGCAACTCATAAGCCCTTAGAATTTCAATTGTTTCACATATTCATGACCGATATCAAAGGCCTTGTAGTTCATTTGGACCACCTCTTCGCCTTTCGAAGCAAAGATACGCCCCACACTTTCCCGCAGCACGTCTGCATTCAGGATTTTCAAGAAAGGTGCCGCCGCGCCCAACAAGATGACATTGGCCGACCTGGGTATCTGGTTTTCCTTCGCCAGATTCTCTACATCCAATACCACCACATGTGGCTGCGCATGGAGTTCCGCCTTCAGTTTTTCGTCTTCCGGGTAATTGGGAATGTTCTTGAACGGAGTGGCCGAAGTGATAATCCACCCGTCTTTCGACAAATACGGAAGATAGCGCAGCGCCTCCATTGGCTCCAATGAAATAATCATGTCTGCCATACCCAACGGTATCAAATCGGATGCAATCGGCGCCTCCGACAAACGCAGATTCGACTGCACATCGCCTCCTCGCTGACTCATTCCATGTACTTCAGCCTGTTTCAGGTTCAACCCTAAATGCAGAGCTGCCTCACCAATAATCGTGGCAATAGACAGAATTCCCTGTCCGCCCACTCCAGAAAGTATGATATCTGTTTTCATTGTTTCTTTGCTTTTTGCTGTTTCAATTTCCGGTTCAACGTCTGCATACATTCCCTACGCGGAATAATGACAGACACCCCCTTGTATTCTATCTCTTCCCGAATGACCCGGGTGATTTCTTCCATGTTCTTGGGAAGCGGTACTACTACCCGGACATGCTCCGGCTCCACACCCAGTCCTAAACAAATGGCTTCAAATTTGTTGGTACCGGCCGAATCCTGTCCCCCGGTCATGGCTGTGGTCAGGTTGTCGGAAATAACGACCGTAATGTTCGAATGGTCGTTCACCGCATCCAGCAGCCCCGTCATTCCGGAATGGGTGAAAGTGGAATCCCCTATCACGGCAATGGAAGGAAACAGTCCTGCATCGGCTGCTCCTTTGGCCATCGTAATAGAAGCTCCCATATCGACACAACTACTCAATGTACGAAAAGGTGGAAGTGCCCCCAATGTATAGCAACCGATATCTCCGAAAATCTTTGCATCCGGATATTCTGCAGCCACCCTATTCAAGGCATCATATACATCACGGTGTCCGCATCCCTTGCACAAGGCTGGCGGACGAGGAACTACCTGCTGGGCAGCCGCATAGACCTGTCCACTCGGCAAGCCCAAGGCCTGACGGACATTATCCGGTGTCAGTTCTCCGGTACGAGGTAACTCACCACTTAAACGGCCTTTCACTACATATTTTGAAGGAAGGATACCTTTCAGCTGTTCTTCCACAAAAGGCTGCCCATCTTCTACCACTAAAATCTCTTTGCAAGAGTCTGCCAGACGAGTCAAAGCTTCTACCGGCAAAGGGTATTGCGAAATCTTCAGTATGGGATAAGGACATCCTTCCGGATAATTTTCCATCACGTAGTTGTAGCCGATGCCACAAGCCACAATCCCTTTCTCGGCCATCCCTTCCTGCATGCTCAACAAGTTGTAGGCAGAATGTTCAGACTCAGCCTCCAGTTTCTGCTGATTCTCGATGACTTCCACATAACGACGACGGGCATTCCCCGGCAACAACACCCAGTCGGAAGGTACCGACTGACGTCCCGTACAAGTGACTTCTTTCCCGGACGCAGCGACTTCCACTGCCGCGCGGGAATGGGCCATTCGGGTGGTAATACGCATCAATACCGGAGTGCGCAACTGCTCTGAAAGGTCGTATGCATACGCCATCATGTCGTAGGCTTCCTGCTGGGAGGAAGGTTCCAATATCGGAATTAAAGCAAACTTACCATAAAAACGAGAATCCTGCTCGTTTTGAGAGGAATGCATGGTAGGATCGTCGGCAGCCAGTACAACTACACCTCCATTGACACCCGTAATGGCCGAATTGACAAAAGCATCGGCACATACGTTCATTCCCACGTGTTTCATACAAACCAGTGCCCGCTTGCCCACATACGATACCCCCAAGGCTGCTTCCATGGCTGTTTTCTCATTGGTACACCAACTGCTGTGCAACCCGCGCGCTTTCGCTATCGGAGATTCCTGTATATATTCGGTAATTTCGGTCGAAGGAGTTCCCGGATAGGCATAAACCCCGGAAATTCCTGCGTGAATGGCGCCCAGCGCTATCGCCTGGTCGCCCAATAACAAAAGTTTATGATTGTCTTTCATAAATATTAAGAAGTTAATTCAATGTAAAAGAATCTGCATCATTCAGTACGGGGAACTTTTTCCGAAAGGCTTCCAGCTCTTCCATGTCAATGGAGACCTCAATCTGTTCCTGTTCTCCGTCGGCACACGCCGCAAGGGTCCGTCCATACGGATCAATGGCTGCCGTACCGCCACAATAATCACAATACGGGTCCTTTCCCACTCGGTTTACGCCCAATACATAGCACTGGTTTTCAATGGCTCTCGCCCGCAACAAAGCCTTCCAAGCCTCCACTCTGGGAGAAGGCCAGCTGGCTACATACAACGCCACATCGTAATCGCCCCGATTCCGGGACCATACGGGGAACCGTAGGTCGTAGCATACTTCCAGCAGGAAACGTACCCCACGGAAATTCACCACTACACGCTCCGTACCGGCCGTATAATGCTTGTCTTCTCCTCCATACGTGAACAAATGCTTTTTGTCGTACCATTGCACATTCCCATCGGGATGCACAAAGAAAAAACGGTTATAGAATTTCCCGTTTTCCTCAATAGAGATACTGCCGGCAAGGGCACAATCATGTGCACATGCCGTCTGCTTCATCCATTGTAAGGTAGGACTTTCTACAGGCTCCGCAATACCTTCCGGTAACGTACAAAAACCCGTGGAAAACATTTCCGGAAGCACAAACAAATCGACTTTATCGTAACGATCAATGACCTTTCCCATGTGAGCCACATTAGCTTCAGGGTCAGCCCAGCAAATATCTGTCTGCAATAAGATTATTTTCATGCTTTTCATTCATTAGAAACGCCCAAAGGTAACGATTTAATTACAGAAAGCAAATTTTAGCTTCAAAATACTTCTATACAAAAACAAAATGTACATTTTTGAAATTTCTCATTCATATCCCTGTTTTTTCACCTATTTCTTAATAACTTGGCTATTCTCAGGCTTTTTATTCTAAAAGAACCTTATAAATAGAGGTAAATTGCAAAATGTTTTTTATTTTTGTGGCCAAAATGAGTTAATATACTAACAAATGAACGTATTAGAATTAAGCGAACAGGAAATTATCAGACGTAACAGTCTGAATGAGTTGAGAGCAATGGGGATTGACCCATACCCTGCTGCCGAGTATGTAACCAACGCTTTTTCGACTGACATTAAAGCCGAATTTAAAGACGATGCGGAACCCCGCAAAGTGTCTGTAGCCGGTCGTATCATGTCTCGCCGCGTCATGGGTAAGGCATCCTTCATTGAATTGCAAGACTCTAAAGGTCGTATTCAAGTATATATAACCCGTGACGACATCTGTCCGGGAGAAAACAAAGATTTATACAATGTTGTTTTCAAACGTTTGCTGGACTTGGGTGATTTCATCGGAATTGAAGGCTTTGTATTCCGTACACAGACAGGCGAAGTTTCCATTCATGCACAGAAACTGACAGTGTTGTCCAAATCAATCCGTCCGCTTCCGATTGTGAAATACAAAGACGGAGTGGCATACGACAAATTCGAAGACCCTGAACTCCGCTACCGCCAGCGCTATGTAGACCTGGTAGTCAACGACGGAGTCAAAGATATTTTCCTGAAACGGAGCAAAATCTACAATTCCATGAGAGAATATTTCAATTCCAAAGGCTATGTGGAAGTAGAAACTCCGATTCTCCAGTCTATCCCGGGAGGTGCTGCAGCACGCCCGTTCATCACTCACCACAACGCACTCGACATTCCTTTGTACATGCGTATTGCCAGTGAATTGTACCTGAAACGACTGATTGTAGGTGGTTTTGAAGGCGTGTACGAAATTGGCAAGAACTTCCGTAACGAAGGTATGGACCGTACACACAACCCAGAATTCACTTGTATGGAAATCTATGTCGCTTATAAAGACTACAACTGGATGATGAAGTTTACGGAAAACATGCTCGAAAAAATCTGCATGGACGTAAACGGCACCACAGAAGTCAAGATTGGTGACAACGTTATCAGTTTCAAGGCTCCGTTCAAGCGTGTCACTATGCTGGATTCCATCAAAGAATTCACCGGATACGACCTGACCGGCATGAGTGAGGAACAGATTCGAGAAGTGTGCCAGAAACTAAACATGGAAATAGATGATACCATGGGTAAGGGCAAGCTGATTGACGAAATCTTTGGGGAATTCTGTGAAGGTAACTACATCCAACCAACCTTCATCACCGACTATCCGATTGAAATGTCTCCACTGACCAAAAAGCACCGCAACAATCCAGACCTGACCGAACGCTTCGAGCTGATGGTAAATGGAAAGGAACTTTGTAATGCCTATTCAGAGCTAAATGACCCGATTGACCAGCTAGAACGTTTTGAAGAACAGATGCGTCTGAGCGAAAAGGGAGATGATGAAGCCATGATTATCGACAAGGACTTTGTACGCGCCTTGGAATACGGTATGCCTCCCACTTCAGGTATGGGTATCGGTATGGACCGTTTGGTCATGCTGATGACAGGACAAAATACCATTCAGGAAGTATTGTTCTTCCCGCAAATGCGTCCAGAAAAAGTCATCCCCAAAGATGCACCGGCCAAATTCATGGAACTGGGTGTAGCAGAAGACTGGGTACCTGTTCTCCAGAAAGCCGGATATAACCTGGTAAGCGACATGAAAGATGTCAACCCTCAGAAACTCCATCAGGATATCTGCGGTATCAATAAAAAATACAAACTGGAGCTGAAAAACCCGACTGTGGACGAAGTGGCAGGCTGGATAGAAAAGATTAAATAAATGAATAAAAGGGTATGAAGGGCAAAGAAATTTCCTTGCCCTTCATATCTGTTTTTCATTAAATATAAAAGTATGAAATTACCCGGAAAAATAGCAATCATGGGGGGAGGAAGCTGGGCTACAGCTATTGCCAAGATTATATTGACCCAGGCGGAATCAATAAACTGGTACATGCGCCGTGACGACCGAATTGAAGAATTCAAACGTCTGGGACATAATCCGGCTTATCTGACAAGTGTGCGTTTCGACATGAAATGTATCAATTTTTCATCAGACATCAACAAGGTAGTAAGAGAATCAGATACACTGATTTTCGTAACTCCTTCACCTTATCTGAAAAGTCACCTCAAGAAGCTAAAAACCAAACTGAAGGATAAATTCATCGTTACCGCCATCAAAGGTATTGTTCCAGACGAAAACCTGATTGTATCCGATTATTTCCATCAGATATACGATGTCCCCGAAAATAACATCGCGGTATTGGCGGGTCCGTGTCATGCAGAAGAAGTAGCCTTGGAAAGGCTTTCTTACCTCACGGTAGGCTGCAAGGATATCGAGAAAGCCAAAATGTTTGCCAAACAACTGGCGGGACACTACATCAAGACTTCTGTCAATACAGACGTGGCCGGCATTGAATATGCTTCCGTCTTGAAAAACGTATATGCCATTGCAGCTGGAATCTGCAGCGGTCTGAAATATGGAGACAATTTTCAGGCTGTACTGGTTTCCAATGCCTTGCAGGAAATGAACCGCTTTCTAGATACCGTACATCCGGTCAACCGCTGCACAAACGATTCGGCCTACTTGGGCGACCTGCTCGTGACGTCTTATTCCAATTTCAGCCGTAACCGCGTATTCGGAACCATGATTGGGAAAGGATACTCCGTGAAAAGCGCACAGATTGAAATGGAAATGATTGCAGAAGGTTATTATGGAACCAAATGTATCAAGGAACTGAACAAACACCTGCACGTAAACATGCCGATTGTGGATGCCGTCTACAATATTCTTTACGAGCGGATATCTCCAATGATTGAAATTAAATTATTAACTGATTCATTTAGATAAACTCAAAAACAGTTATGGAAAATATTAAACTAAACGTGGAAAAAACTTTGGACTTCATCTCCAAAGAAAAATTGGCTTCTTATGAACCAAAAGTAAAAGCTTGTATGGAAACGCTGGAAAAAGGTACAGGCTTGGGAAATGACTTTTTGGGCTGGTTGCACTTACCGTCTTCCATCACTAAGGAACATTTGAACGACCTGAAAGCTACCGCACAAACTCTTCGCGAAAACTGCGAAGTAGTAGTTGTAGCAGGTATCGGAGGAAGTTACTTGGGTGCACGTGCTGTCATTGAAGCCATGTCAAACAGCTTTGCCTGGTTGCAGGAAAAGAAAGCCGGACATCCGACTATCATCTTTGCCGGACACAACATCAGCGAAGATTACCTGTTTGAACTGACTGAATATCTGAAAGACAAAAAATTCGGCGTCATCAACATATCTAAATCAGGAACTACTACCGAAACAGCTCTGGCTTTCCGCCTGCTGAAAAAACAGTGTGAAGATCAGAGAGGCAAGGAAATGGCCCGCAAAGTCATCGTAGCCGTAACCGATGCAAAGAAAGGTGCAGCTCGTGTCACTGCCGACAAGGAAGGATACAAATCATTCATCATCCCCGACAACGTAGGCGGACGTTTCTCTGTTCTGACTCCGGTAGGTCTGCTTCCGATAGCAGTTGCAGGAATCGATATCGATCAGCTGGTAGCCGGTGCTTGCGAAATGGAAAAAGTATGCGCCAACGAAAACATGTACAAGAACCCGGCTGCGTTGTATGCTGCCACTCGTAACGAATTGTACCAGAGCGGTAAGAAAATTGAAATCCTGGTCAACTTCCAGCCGAAACTGCACTATTTCATGGAATGGTGGAAACAGCTGTACGGTGAATCAGAAGGAAAAGACCACAAAGGTATCTATCCTAGCTCAGTAGATTTCTCTACCGACTTGCACTCTATGGGACAATGGATTCAGCAAGGTGAACGTACTATCTTCGAAACGGTCGTTTCTATTGAGACTCCGAGTCACGAACTCCACTTCCCGAGCGACGAAGAAAACTTGGATGGCTTGAACTTCCTGGCCGGAAAACGTATCGACGAAGTCAACAAGATGGCCGAACTGGGTACTCAGCTTGCCCACGTAGACGGAGGCGTTCCTAACTTGCGTGTCAGCGTGCCTTCATTGAACGAATACTATCTCGGACAACTTATCTACTTCTTTGAAAAGGCTTGTGGAATCAGCGGTTACCTGCTCGAAGTAAATCCGTTCAACCAACCAGGTGTAGAAGCCTACAAAAAGAATATGTTCGCTCTTCTGAACAAACCGGGATACGAAAAAGAATCTGAAGCTATCCAGGCCCGTCTGAAGAAATAAAAAACGAGATACCTCTCCGTTTTTTAGTTTACAGGCACGAATTACATGAAAAGCACCCTTCCGATGTGACAAACAGCAGAAAGGAATTCATGTAGTGCGTGCCTGAATATTATAAAAAAGTATCATCATGTTTCAACAAAATATCCATCAATATCTCACCACCCATTCTTATACACACATCGATTTAAAAGCAGTATTGTTCGACATGGACGGCGTGCTGTTCGATTCCATGAAGAACCATGCCCGTGCCTGGCATGAAGCCATGAAACAGTATGGCATGAACCTGAGTCCGGAAGAAGCCTATCTTCACGAAGGCCGTACAGGAGCTTCCACCATCAACATTGTCAGCCAACGGGAAAGAGGCTACGAGGCTTCTGAAGAAGAAATCAAGAAAATCTATCAAACCAAGAGCGACCTGTTCAACAGCCTCCCTAAAGCAGCGCCTATGCCCGGAGCCCTTGAAGTATTGAAAAAGATAAAGACTGCCGGCCTCATCCCTATGGTAGTCACCGGTTCCGGACAACATTCCTTGTTGGACAAACTGAATCATTACTACCCCAACATCTTCCACCGCGAACTGATGGTCACAGCTTTCGATGTAAAATATGGGAAACCCAATCCGGAGCCCTACCTGATGGCCTTACAAAAGGCTGGAATCAAAGCTGACGAAGCGATTGTCATCGAAAATGCACCACTTGGCGTACGGGCCGGAGTAGCCGCCGGAATCTTTACAGTCGCCCTGAATACCGGACCACTTCCGGATGAAGTTCTCTTACAAGAAGGAGCAAACCTGCTTTTTCCTTCCATGCAGGCTTTCAATGAAAACTGGGAATCGTTCTACCAGTGTCTGCAAACCACTTCTTTTTTATAATAAAAAATCCACAGAAAGAGCATACGATGTTCGCACAACTCTTTCGGTGGATTCTTATTTTATTGCTCAAAAGCCGGATTCGTTATTCCAACGCGAACAGCTTACTTCTTGACAACAAAGAAGAACCTATCACATTAGCCTTCTCCTTCAATTCAGACAATACAATGTCTGAATCCTTATACATCAGATTCAATGTATATTTACGGACAGCCGAAATGACCGGAGGAAGCAGGTATTCTCCCACTTTTGAGAACTCACCACCAATAATCACCTGCTCAGGATTGAATACATTAATCAAGTCACCGATATGACGTCCTAATTTGGCTCCGATTTCTTCCACCAGCTCGATGGCCAGCACGTCTTCCCGACGTACTGCTGAAATAATGTCGGCCAGCGTAATATCATCGATGGATTTCTCTTTCAGCAGGATAGAATTTTCTCCCTGACGAAGACGGGCGATAAACTTACGGTATAATGCCGAACAAGAAACTTCCGTCTCGATACATCCTTTCTTTCCGCAATAACAAATCTGCTGGTTGTCGTATCCATAGTTATGTCCAAATTCACCTGCAAACCCCGACATCCCGGAATACAACTTTCCATCAATGATGATAGCCATTCCCAGTCCCCAGTTCACATTGATAAATATAAGATTCTTCGGACACTTCTCCGGACGCGTAATATATTCTCCATACGCCATGGCCCGGCTGTCATTGTCTATGCAGACATTGATGCCCAGCCTGTCGGTAAACATTTGAGCCAACGGCTTGTCACCAAATGTCAGGTGTGTATAACTACATCCTGTTTCCGGATTGACACGTCCGGTCATACCGATACAAATATTCAATATCTTCGACTTGTCACAAGGAAGTTCATCGATAAAGATTTCTATTTCGCGGCAAATACGCTCCAGACATTCCGGTGTATTTTCCAATTTAAACGGAATTTCCATCTTTGTCTGCAACACATCTCCCTTAAAATTAATAGCACCTAAACTTAAAGACTGCACAGCCAACGCCACTCCTATAAAATAGGCAGAATCCGAATTCAACCCATATAAACTGGGATGGCGCCCCCCACTGGTCTCCAGTTTTCCACAATCGTTCACATATCCCTCTTTGCACATTTCATCCACAAATTTTGTCACGGTAGGAACGCTTAGCCCCATTGATTTAGACAAATCTGTAATTGTGGTGCTGCCTGCATAAATCAGATGCGTAATGATACGCTGTTTTACTAATGCACTTTTAACGCCTTTCTGTATGTTCGTCAATAGAGTCTGACCCATATTCGTTATTTTTTATAGAAACATTTACAAATGTAGAATTTTTCTTTAAAAAGTCAAGCATAAAAAATCTATTTTTTTATTTGACATTCTGAGTAAGCTTTGATATATTTGCAGAAGTAAGTTAATTTTCGAAGATTACAATTAAATTAATTTCAATATTCAAAATTCTAACCACCATGAGACTAATCATTGAATCTGATTACAGTGCTCTGTCCAACTGGGCAGCAAATTATGTTGCAAAGAAAATCAACGCAGCGAACCCTACAAAAGAAAAACCGTTTGTATTGGGTCTTCCTACCGGTTCATCTCCATTGGGAATGTATAAAGCCCTGATTGAACTGAATAAAAAAGGAGCTGTATCTTTTAAAAATGTAGTGACTTTCAACATGGACGAATACGTTGGGCTTCCCGAATCTCATCCGGAGAGCTACCACTCATTCATGTTCAACAATTTCTTCAACCACATCGACATCTGCAAGGAAAACATCCACATCCTGAATGGGAATGCAGCCGATTTGGAAGCAGAATGTGCGCACTATGAGAAGGAAATTGAAAAATTCGGCGGTATCGACCTGTTCCTGGGAGGTATCGGTCCCGACGGTCACATCGCGTTCAACGAACCGGGATCTTCATTGAGTTCACGCACACGTGTGAAAACACTGACTACCGACACCATCATTGCCAACTCTCGTTTCTTCGAAAACGACGTCAACAAAGTGCCCAAAACAGCTCTGACCGTAGGAGTAGGCACAGTGCTTTCTGCCAAAGAAGTGTTGATTATCTGCAACGGACACAACAAGGCTCGCGCTTTGCAGCATGCAGTTGAAGGAGGTATTACACAGATGTGGACCATCAGCGCACTCCAGATGCACCAGCATGGCATCATCGTATGCGACGAAGCTGCAACGGACGAACTGAAAGTCGGCACTTACAAGTACTTCAAAGACATCGAAAAGAACAATCTTTAATTTACTAATTTATGAGAACAAACCTAAGCTCTCAAATCTCACTGAACCGTGTATCCCCCAGATATTACCGACCGGAAAATGCGGTGGAACGTTCTGTACTGACACGACTCGAAAAAATCCCCACTAACATCTTTGAGACCATTGATGAAGGAGTGGTACAGATTGCCAATGAAATCGTAGCCAAAATACAGGACAGACAACGCGAAGGAAAGTTCTGCACCATTGCAGTAGGTACTGGTGCCTCCCTGCGTCCGCTCTTTGCCGAACTGATTCGGAAACACAAAGATGAAGGCGTCAGCTTCCGCAACGTAGTATTTTTCAACCTGTATGAATATTATCCGTTGACAGACGAGGCCGGAAGCAGCTTTAACCACCTGAACAAACTTTTCCTGTCTCAGATAGACATCGACCGCCAGAACATTTTCACCATGGACGGAACGATTCCTCAGGAAGCCATTACGGAACACTGCCGTTTGTACGAACAGCGTATCCAGACCTTCGGTGGCATCGACATCGTCATCATGGGAGTAGGCCGGGAAGGAAACATCGGTATGAATGAACCAGGCTCACACGCCAGCTCCACCACCCGACTGATTTTGATTGACGCGACCTCCCGTTCGGAAGCCGCACACAATATCGGAGTAGATAACCTGCCTCCTTGCTCCATTACCATGGGTATCAATACCATTTTAGGAGCACGGAAAGTATATCTGCTGGCATGGGGAGAGGATAAAGCAGACATTATCCGAAGCGCAGTGGAAGACAAGGTAAGTGACACTTTGCCGGCTTCCTACCTGCAACTCCATTCCAACACTTCAGTTTGCATTGACTTGGCTGCAGCTGCTCACCTGACACGTATCCAGCGTCCGTGGCTGGTAACAAGCTGTGAATGGAACGACAAGCTGGTGAGAAGTGCCATTGTATGGTTGTGTACTACCCTCAACAAGCCGATTCTGAAACTGACCAACAAGGATTATAACGAAAATGGCTTGAGCGAGCTGTTAGCACTTTACGGCTCTGCCTACAATGCCAACATCAAAGTGTTCAACGACCTGCAACATACCATCACCGGATGGCCGGGTGGGAAACCGAATGCCGACGATACGTATCGTCCGGAACGCGCCAAACCGTTCCCAAAACGCGTAGTGGTATTCTCTCCGCATCCGGACGACGATGTCATCTCCATGGGAGGTACCTTGCGCCGTTTGGTACAGCAGGGACACGATGTACACGTAGCTTATGAAACTTCCGGAAACATTGCCGTAGGCGACGAAGAAGTAGTTCGCTTCATGCACTTCATCAACGGCTTCAACCAGCTGTTTGAAAACAGCGAAGACAAAGTGATCAGCGAGAAATATGCGGAAATCAAGAAATTCTTCTCTACCAAGAAAGAAGGACAGATGGATACCCGCGACATTCTAACCATCAAGGGATTGATTCGTCGTGGAGAAGCCCGTACAGCTTGTACGTTCAACCGCATTCCATTGGATCACTGCCACTTCCTGGATCTTCCGTTCTATGAAACCGGAAAAATTGAGAAGAATCCAATCAGCGAGGCCGATGTGGAAATCGTACTGAATCTGCTTCGTGAAGTGAAACCTCACCAGATTTATGTGGCCGGCGACTTGGCCGACCCGCACGGTACTCACCGTGTATGTACGGATGCCGTATTCGCTGCCATCGACGAAGAAAAGAATGCTGGAGCTGAATGGTTGAAAGATTGCCGTATCTGGATGTACCGTGGTGCATGGGCTGAATGGGAAATCGAGAACATCGAAATGGCCGTACCTTTGAGTCCGGAAGAACTTCGCGCGAAACGCAACTCCATCCTGAAACATCAGTCGCAGATGGAAAGCGCCCCGTTCCTGGGCAATGACGAACGACTGTTCTGGCAGAGAAGTGAAGACCGCAACCGCGGAACCGCTTCGCTTTATGACCACTTAGGACTGGCTTGCTATGAAGCCATGGAAGCTTTTGTAGAATATAAACCTATCTAAAAAGCATTCATATCATCCCTATAAAAGACACAGAAACGAAGGATTTCTTCCCGATGAAGAAAGACCCGTTTCCGTGTCTTTTCTTTTTTTACTTGTCACTCATATTTTTATCTACATGAAAAAATTAGTTATCCCTATTTTAGGTTTCTGGCTCAGCTGCCTTTTTCCGGCCTGTACCTCTTCCGACCATTTTCTGAAAGAGACCGACTACCGTCAAAAGGTAGAGACCGACTTCAACCAGAAAAAAGAAGTTCTCAACCGGGGCAATCTCTTTGCGGTTTTCAATGAGGAAATGACGCAAGAAGAGCGGGAAGCCATGATGTTCCTGTATGCTTACATGACACCGGGCGACATTGCCGACTACTCCGGCGATTTCTACCTGAAAAATGTACGTCTGTCTTTACAGGACCGCAAACAAACGTCCTGGGGATCACAAATCCCAGACTTGATTTTCCGTCACTTTGTACTTCCCATACGGGTCAACAACGAAAACCTGGACAATGCGCGTGAAGTGTTCCGCAAGGAACTGATGCCTCGCGTTGAAAAACTGTCCATGTACGACGCGGTACTGGAAGTAAACCACTGGTGCCACGAGAAAGTAATCTATACTCCGACCGACAGCCGTACCAGCGCGCCGCTGGCCACCGTCAAGACCGCTTACGGACGCTGTGGCGAGGAATCCACCTTCCTGGTAGCCGCCCTGCGTGCCGTAGGTATTCCGGCTCGTCAGGTCTATACCCCACGCTGGGCACACACGGACGACAACCATGCCTGGGTAGAAGCTTGGGTAGACGGTAAATGGTACTTTCTGGGTGCCTGCGAACCGGAACCTGTGCTGAACTTAGGCTGGTTCAATGCCCCGGCCAGCCGAGGCATGCTGATGCACACCAAGGTCTTCGGAGCCTACAACGGACCAGAGGACGTGATGAAAACCACTGCCAACTACACTGAAATCAACATCATTGACAATTACGCACAGAGTGCACCGGTCACCGTCACCGTAGTCGACTCCTTGGGTAAAGCGGTGGAAGGAGCTCATGTGGAGTTCAAGCTTTACAACTATGCAGAGTTCTATACCGTAGCCAACAAGACCACTGACGCCTCCGGTAAAGCTTCTCTTTCTGCCGGACTGGGCGACATGCTGGTCTACGCTTCTGCCAACCAGCGTTTCGGCCTAAAAAAAGTATCCTTCGGTAAGGACAAAGAAGTAACTCTTGCCCTCACCCATCGTCCGGGCGACGTGTTTACCGACACCCTGCACATCGTGCCGCCTGCCGAAAAGGCTAATTTACCGGAAGTGACCGAAGCCCAGCGCAAGGAAAACACCCTTCGTATGGCCCAGGAAGACTCCATCCGCAATGCCTACGTAGCTACTTTCCCGACGGAAGAAAAAGCCAAAGCATTTGCCCAAGGACTGAAGCTGAATGAAGCACAGACCAGTGATTTTATCGTGAAATCCAGAGGTAATTATGCCGACATCATGCAATTCCTTTCACATGCCGCAGAAAAAGGACAGGGCACACGGGCACTGGAGTTGTTAGGAACCTTGGCCGAAAAAGACTTGCGCGACACCCCTTGCGCTATCTTGGAAGACCATCTCTATGCGACCGATGCCGCAGCCGATGTGAAGGAAGTACTGGCCCCGCGTATCGCCAGCGAAATGCTGACTCCTTACCGGAGCTACCTGCAGAAAGCCTTCCCAGCCGAACTGGCTGCCCAAATCAAGGCCGACCCTCAGATACTGGTAAAATGGTGTAAGGACAGCCTGCTTATCCGCAACGATTTGAGTACCTTGTTTACAACGACTTCTCCGGAAGGCGTATGGCGCAGCCGGGTAACCGACTCCCAGTCGAGAGACATTTTCTTTGTGGCCGCTGCCCGCAGTTTAGGCATCCCGGCCTGGAAAGACGAAGTGAACGGCAATATCTGCTATCGCCTCAACGGCAATCCGGTACTCGTAGACTTTGAGAAATCGGAAGGAGGCAATCTGTCGGAAGGCATACTGAAAGCGACTTACCAGCCAATTCCCCGACTGGACAACCCGAAATATTATACCCACTTCACCTTGTCGAAGTACGACAACGGCACTTTCCAACTGCAAAATCATCCGGAAAATGCCAGCTGGGCTTCTCTGCTGAAAAACGGAAGCCAGATGTCGACGGGTTATTACATGCTGGTAACCGGCAGCCGTATGGCCAACGGAGGCGTATTGAGCCAAGTTTCTTTCTTCAATGTGGAAGAAGGAAAGACCACCGTGACTCCGCTCTGCATGCGAGACAATACGGAGGAAGTACGTGTCATCGGCAACTTCAATTCTGAAGCACTTTACACTCTCCCGGAAAATGGGGAACAAACATCCATCCTCAATACCACAGGACGTGGCTATTACATTGTAGGCGTATTGGGTGTAGGACAAGAGCCGACCAACCATGCCTTGAAAGACATCGAAATCAAGAAAGCGGAATTTGAGAAATGGGGACGCACTCTCGTGCTGCTCTTCACCGACGAAGCTGCTTACAAGCGTTTCGACCGCAAGGAATTCCCCAACCTGCCATCGAACGTAGTATTCGGTATCGACAAGGACGGCAGCATCCTAAAGATGATTGCTGAAAATATGAAGCTGGGCAGCAAACCCACCCTGCCGGTGATTATCCTGGGCGACACGTTCAACCGTGTAGTCTTCGAATCACACGGATACACCATCGGCATGGGCGAGCAACTGCTCCATGTTATCCACGGACTGTAAGCGCCTCAATGGTGCGACGCACCTTTTCGGGGGTTGTGACCGGATGAGCATATTCATCCATATCCGTACCTCCCATCGACAAAGCCGGATTGCGAAGAAGCATCCGGCTTTCTTTTACTTCGCGCGCAGAGAAATGGAATTCACGGGCATCCGTCACCCGGGCCAGTTCGGCAATGTTATGTTCATTCACCCCACATCCCGGCATGATGATGATACGGTCGCCTGCCTGCTTCACCAGTTCTGCCAACAGGGGTGCTCCTTCCATGGCAGTAGGCATCTGACCGGAAGTCAGCACACGGTTCACTCCCATCTCAATCAGTTCCTCCAATGCTTTGTCCGGCGACTTCACATAATCAAAAGCCCGGTGAAAAGTGACCGAAAGTCCCTTGGCAGCCTCCATCAGACGCTGCATGGCCGGCTTGTCGAGTTCTCCCTCCGGCGTGAGGCACCCGAACACCACCCCGTCGGCCCCAGCCTGACGAGCTGCACGGATGTCTTCTTCCATAATATCCAGTTCTGAAGAGGTATACAAAAAATCGCCTCCACGCGGACGGATAATGACATGCAGACGGATGTCAATCAATTTCCGGGCTACCTTAATTTCCCCGATAGACGGAGTGGTTCCCCCTTCCGGCATGCCGGCACACAATTCTACCCGATGAGCCCCTCCCTGCTGGGCTGCCACGCAACTCTCTGCGGAGTTCGCGCAAATTTCAAACATGTAGTTTTTCATCTTTCAGTCAACTTTTAAGAGTGATTTTTTTCACCTTCCGTCCCCCCACTTTGCAACTGCCGGAAAACGCTTCGACGTTTCAATCCAAACGCCTAAGCGTTTTAACTGAAACGCAAGTGCGTTTTGTCTCAAACGCAAGGACGTTTTATGTGAAACGCAAGTGCGTTTGAACTTAAACACAAGTGCGTTTTCCTACCGTTATATACATAGGTTCCGAAAGGGTCTGTACTTATAAACAAAAAAGCTTATTAAACCGTTCATTTTCAGTCTAATAAGCTACTATGTACGCCCGTGGGGAGTCGAACCCCAATCGAAGGAACCGGAATCCTTTATTCTATCCATTGAACTACGGGCGCAAATACCAATAAACACACTTTCCAGCTTCCTTTGGCAAAAAGGATTTTTCGAAAGCGTGACAAAAATACAATTATTCCCCCTTTTCTCCTAATTTTTTCAGGAAAAAATGGTAGCCTTCTGCCAAAATAGTTGCCTCTTTCTCACGCCTGCGACAGCAATTTCTTAGAACTGGAAATAGATAAACGGCTGAATATCGCTGCTTTTCACCTGAATCACCAGATAAATCAGTGCAATCATCACCACGGCCTGTGCCACCAGCGGCAAGCGTACCATACCCCGACTACACGCATTCTGCCAGCTGTCGGGACAGAAATGCAGCAAAAAACCGACTCCCATCAAGGCAAAGACCTTCCAATAGCCCGTCAGCAGCTGTTCCAGCAACTCCGGATGGAAAGCCGTAAATATCTGCCGGATCATGATGACAGAAGCCTCGAACGTGGCATTACGGAAGAAAATCCAGCAGAAGCACACAAAATGGAAGGTTATTATCACCGCAAAGAATTTCCGGATACCCTGGCTGCGATATTGCTTGGGACGCCCCAACAAACTGCGGAAGAATTTATGCAAGGCCAGTGCCACCCCGTGCAGTCCGCCCCACACCACGAAGTTCCACGAAGCGCCGTGCCAGAGACCACCTAACAGCATGGTCAATATCAGGTTGATGTACGTACGGATTTTCCCTTTCCGGTTGCCACCCAGCGAAATGTACAGGTAATCGCGCAGCCAGGTAGACAAGGAAATATGCCAGCGATGCCAAAAGTCGGTTACACTGTCCGACTTATAAGGCGAATTGAAGTTGAGCGGGAAACGGAAGCCCAGCAGCAGGGCAATACCGATGGCCATGTCGCTGTAACCCGAAAAGTCGCAGTAAATCTGCAACGCATATCCATATACACCAAACAGGTTTTCCAGTCCCGAATACAATCCCGGATTATCAAATATACGTTCCACGAAGTTCACGCTGATGTAGTCTGAAATGACCGCCTTCTTGAACAGACCGCTCACGATAAAGAAAATCCCCTGCCCGAACATCTCCGATGAAACGAACAGCGGCTGCCGGATTTGCGGAATGAAATCACGGGCGCGCACAATCGGTCCGGCCACCAGCTGTGGAAAGAACGACACATAAAACGCATAATCCAGCAGGTTCGACAACGGTTTCAAGTCCCGGCGATACACATCAATGGTGTAACTCAACGACTGGAAGGTAAAGAAAGAAATGCCCACCGGAAGGAAGATGTCGAGCGGTTCAAATTTTCCGTTCCACAGAGGAGCCAGCATCTCATAGAAAAAGTTGGTGTACTTGAAATAGCAGAGCAGTCCAAGGTTGATACACAAGCTGCACACCACTAACATTTTCCGCTTCCACGCCGACACCGTGATCTCCATTCTGCGGGCCAGCAGAAAATCGGACACCGTGACAATGCCCAGCAGGAAAAAATAGAATCCGCTGCTCTTGTAATAGAAATAATATGAAAACAGAGTGACAAACAGCAGTCGTGCCGTAGTCTTTTTCTGCAAAAGCAGATAAATCAGGCTGAATCCTAAAAAGAGAAAGAGGAACAGTCCGCTGCTGAAAATCATCGGCTGCGCGGAATCATACGTCAGCACATCCTTCAATCTATCCCAGTCAATTCCGAGTTCCGTCCAGTTGAGTTTCCACATAATTGTTGTATGATTTGATAATCGCTTCGTGCAATAATAATCCTTGCAGGATATATCCGTCCTGCGTGAAATGAATCTTGTCTCGTTGATAATAGTTTCCGGCACTCCAGTTCAGACATGCCCTCCGTTCACCGCCCACAATATGATACATGTCCCACAAAGCCAGTTTACGGGAAGCCGCATAATCCTGTTCCGTTTTCACCACCTGTTTCGTACGGGGATTGATTATCCGAGCCCCTCTCCGGCCGTTGCGTACGTAAGCTCCCGGTGGAGTGGTCAGCAGATACACGGCATTCGGACACCTTTTCTTCAGCTCTCCTAACAGATAATCCATGTGGGCCACATGTTCAGTGGAAGAATATCGACGGGCATGTGCCTCGTTCGTGCCAAAGGAAAGAATCACCAAGTCTGGATTCAAGTCGATAATCTGCTGTATGTTCTCTGGCGTAGCAAACGAACCATAAGTTGCCCCGTTCACTCCCAGTATGTGGTAGACGATTCCCGGTGCCCCCGTTTCCTGGGCCAACCCCGACGTACGGTAACTCACTTGCATGTCGAGTACCGCTTCCCGCCCGAAATCATCCTCTAACTGCCGTCGGACGACATACGGAAACACATGTCCGCGCACGTGCGAATCACCGATATGAACTATCCGCAACGGACGGTCGAGCACAGAAAGCTTCTGCCAGAAAGGAAGGAGTTCTCCCGTCGGATCTTCAATCCGGTTGTCCGTCATTTCCCTGAAACTGGCAGGCATCGGATTGCTCACCTGTATAAATTTCAGCAGCTGCTGCATGGCCTTGCTGTCGGACACATGACCGGAATGCCGGTCAGGGCGTGATTTCACCGGCAACACATCCTGTGCCGACACCCCTGTAACCCATAAGCACAGCACGCACCACATTATCCAGGCATACAGTTTATTCCATCTCATAAGCTTTCCGTTTTTCATACTGTTCCTTTCCATACATCAACGTCTCAAACAGAAGTCCGGCAATGTGCTTACCTCCCCTGAAATTGATGTGCGTATAATCGTAATTGGCCATCTGCGGTTTGCCTTCCACCATCTTCACCATGCTGCCTTCCCCTCCCATGGCCTCAAACATATTCCAGAATGCCACATGCGTCTCTGCGGCCAGCGCCTGCTGGTACCTAATCAGCCGTTTCACTCCCGGCATAGTACGCAGTTCACCGTTTTCATCCTTGTATTCCCGGTCGCCCACACTGACAATCAGAATAGAAGCCTCAGGAAATGCCTCCTTCAGACGCTCTACAATAGGTTTCATGGCATCCTTATAATACGTATAGTTCAACACTTTTTCCGAAGCCACATTCAGTCCGTATTGCAACACAATCAAATCGTAAGGACGCAACCGGTTGTACTGGCGCAGGATAGACATCGGAATATGTGCCAGCTGCTGTCCGCTACTTCCTCGGGTACTGAAATTATCCACTACCACTCCATGCTGAGGATCCATTGTCACCGCATAAAACAAAGCGGCCGAATCCAGCTTTTCCACGTTCCAGCGTACAGAACCAATCCGTCCGCCCACTGACACGGCCTGCAACTCCCGGTTTCCCTTCACAGAAAACAATCGCCCCTGCCCACCATTTACCGAAGCTCTCAGCGTCACGGAGTCTGAAGCCAGGAAATAACACGTAGACAAATCACACGTATCGATACGCGAAAGGAAACGTTTCTCCCCTTTCAGCGTTACATACGCCCCCGGAGAAGGGATGAAATAATGATTGGAAATATCCTGACGAGAACGGTCGAAAAATACAGAATCTGTAATAGCATGGCTACGCCATCCGCCAAACGACTGGTGGACGGTAGGGCGGAAACCGGCAATCTTGTTCGTTATCGGCACGTAGCCCACTCCACACCCGCCAAAACATTTCTGCAGCATCTCGCGTAAATCGCCGGTCAAGATATCAGCCTCAATAAAGGAGTCACCGAAATAAGCGATACGCACCGGACGATCCAGCGCATTGACCTGCCCCAATGCCTCATAAAAATGATTCATTCCGCGTCCCGTAGAATCCACATATTCCTCAATACAGACCATCCCGCTCTTGCAAGTATCCACAAAGGCCGGCTTCACCGGAGGAGGCAGGACTAAGGTATCGGAATCCATCGGTTCCATCACTTCCTTTTTGATGCGTATATCGGAAAGCAAATCCACCTTTCTCAAAGGCTTGTCACGGAAAGAGAGAGACGGCAGAAAATGCAAGGCAAACAAACCTGCCACCACCAAAAGCGTAAACAGGAAAGTATATAATAATCTATTCTTCATGAATTTTCCTCCAAAATCGACTGCAAAGATAGTGAAAGCCGAGTGCAGAGGCAAATAGAAAACGTAGTTTTCTGATTTTGACTATGCCGAGGCGTAGCCTAGCTTATTTAAAGATAGTGAAAGCCGAGTGCAGAGGCAAATAGAAAACGTAGTTTTCTGATTTTGACTATGCCGAGGCGTAGCCTAGCTTATTTAAAGATAGTGAAAGCCGAGTGCAGAGGCAAATAGAAAACGTAGTTTTCTATTTTTGACTATTCGGAGGCGTAGCCTATATTTTGAGAAGATTGAGGAATTTTAAATACGAAAAATTATCCCCGACGTTTTTCCCGGATATTCTTCAAGAATTCGTCTACCATGCGGTTCCCTTTCTCCGTGGTAATACCTCGCATGTGCAGAATGGTAATCTCACTGTAAATCTCTGCCAAAGGATAATGCAGTGTAATATCAGAATAAATCAGCAGGTCCATCTGCATGGCCATGGTCTGATTGATAATCAAAAAATTGATGTCATCCCGAAAAATGCCTTGTTCCACCCCTTTCTGAAAATACTTCACGGCATCCGCATCGCTTTGCCGCTGTTCTTCATGTATAAAGTCCAACACCTTGGGATATTTACGCAAATCACGGAAGAACAAGGGATTCACCAGACACAATTCATTGACTTTACGTTCATAAAATGTAAGGATTACTTCCAGTACGTTCTCCGCCCTGGAAGTAATCTCTTGCATATCCTGATTGACCCGCTGACGATAAAAGCCGAAGACCTCCAGCAACAATTGTTCCTTGTCTCCAAACAGTTCATAAAGTGTCCGTTTGGAAATAGAAAGCGAACCGGCAATATCGTCCATGTGAACGGCCTTAATTCCCGAACGCGTAAAAGCCTTCGCTGCAGTATTTACGATACGCATTTTCAGCTCTTCACGATTGCTTTCTCTTCTTCGTCCTGCCATCGTTTTTTATCAATGGATAATACCTAATTGGGAAGATTCCACAAACTGGATGATATTTTCAATTTCCGGTCCCTGAGGAATCTGTTCCCGAATACGGGCCAATGCATCATGCTGAGACGTATTGGCCTTATACAAGATGCGGTAAGCTTGTGCGATGTGCTTGATTACCGTTTCGGAAATACCGGTATATTCCAGCACCTTCGTATTGATGCTATAAAACGCAATCGGTTCGTGGGCAGCCACAATATAAGGTGGAATATCCTTAATGAAACGGCATCCACCCTGTACAAGCGAATAACTGCCCAAACGTGTGTTACCCTGCATCAGTACATTGGATGTCAGGATGGCACAATCATAAATAATGCAGTTGCCGGAAACCTGAGAACCATTACCGATAATACATCCGTTCCCCACTTCCACATCATGTGACAAACGGGCACCTGTCATAATAAAATTGTTACTCCCCACTTTGGTAGCGTGTGAAGGATGAGTGCCACGTATAATCACAGCATTCTCACGAATCACATTGTGATCTCCGATGATGGCAAGTGTATCCTCACCTGTATAAGCAAAATCTTGGGGAACAGCCGCAACGACTGCTCCCTGATGAACTGTATTCCCGTTTCCCATGCGCGTGCCACTCATCAGGCTGGCATAGGGCATAATCACATTATCATCGCCTATCTCTACGTTCTTGTCGATATAGGCAAATGGATGTACCGTCACATTCTTGCCGAGTTTGGCCGACGGATCCACATAAGCTAAAGGACTAATCATGTTTCTTCATATTTAAGGTTACCTATTCTCTTCCTCCACCCAGTGCGCTGTACAGGTTGATGACAGCCTGCATACGCTGGAAGTTATCGGAAACTTCGCTCAACTGGGCGCTCAACAGATTCTGCTGTGCGGTCAGTATTTCCAGGTAAGTGGCATCCCCACTCTGGAACAAGGCCTTGGTGTAGGTCACCGCCTTATCCAATTGGTCCACCTGTCCACGGTCTTCCACCAGCTTCTTGTTCTGCGTATCATACAGGAACAGTGCATCGCTCACTTCCTTACCGGCTTCCAGAATGGTCTGCTGGTAATTCATCTGAGCAATCTTTTCTTCTGCCTTTGAAACCTTCAAGTTGGCAATCAGCTTACCGTTATTGAAGATAGGCTGAGCCAGTGAAGCCACTGCATTCAGAATCAATTTTCCCGGATTCAATACAGCCATACCTGCACTGTTGGTCCATCCGGCAGTACCCGTGATATTCAATCCCGGATAGAAAGCGGCACGAGCCGAATTAGTGGTATAATATGCCGCAGCCAAGGTCATTTCGGCCATCTTCACATCCGGACGGTTTTCCAGTAACTGCATCGGCACGCCGGCAGTCAGTTCTTCCGGCATTGCTTGCTCATCCAGTGTACTGCGGTCGATAGGCTGCGGAGCCTTAGCCAACAAAACAGCCAGTGAATTCTCGGTTTCACGCACCTGACGTTTCAAGTCGAGCAAAGAAGCTTCTACCTGATGGCTGGCTGCACGCATCTGCGCCACAGCTGCTTCGGTTGTCATACCGGCAATCTTCATGGCTTCCATTACCCGTACGTTTTCCTTGTAGATGGCCGCCGTTTCGGTGGTGATTTCTACCTGGCGGTCGAGCATCAGCAAAGAATAATAGGTATTGGCAATGCCGCAGATGATTTGTGAACGAACAGCCTGTTCAGAATATTTGCTCTGTTCGTAAGCCACTTTCTGTCCACGCTTTGCATTCAGAATCTTTCCAAACAAATCAATTTCCCAGCTGGCAGAAACCGGCAACTGATAAGTCTGCGTCGGTTTCGACTTGTCAAAGCTGCTCAGTGTTCCCTGAGGAGTAAAGTTAATGGTAGGCAAGTAAGACAGTTTTGCCGCTGTCAACATCACTTTCGCTTCCTCTACGCGGAGTGCAGCGGCCTGCATATCTACGTTGTTGGCCAGTCCTTCTTCAATCAAGGCCTGCAGTTTTACATCACGGAACACTTCCTTCCAAGGCAGATTTCCCATGTTGGCTGTGTCCGAAGCCAACGTATCGGTCGCCGAAGCCGGGTCGCGATAGATGCCTGAGGCATCTATCGTTTCCGGACGGTCGTAAGCTTTATAAATGTGGCAGCTGCTCATCATGGCAGTCAGACACATCATTCCTATTATCTGTTTTTTCATTATCAATCTTATTTATGCGTATTAGGAGAATACTGTTCAATTTCAGACTCTACTTCGCTTTCATCGAGGCTATCCCATTCCATCGGTTTAACCTTTTCTTGCAGCCACTGGAAGATGACGAACAATACAGGTACGATGAAGATCTGCAAAATCATACCGATCAACATACCACCGATAGCGGAAGAACCCAATGTACGGTTACCGTGGGCACCTACACCGAAGGCAAACATCAACGGAAGCAAACCGAC